>MDSV01033851.1_pt1 | contig 20749 bp, 18 predicted proteins | sample 810851 | NCBI WGS metagenome assembly MDSV01 (sample SAMN05326640, study PRJNA326480) | marine metagenome | isolation source: seawater | place: Atlantic Ocean: North East | collected 2012 | reverse complement strand
TTTACATTATGATTTTTCGTGAAGTAGTTGGTGTCGGTCTTTTTTCTAAGTGCACATATTTGAACTCTGTAATTTACTTTATGATTACTTGCTGTTTCATTAGTTGCACTCATAGAAACAGTTTTACTTTCCGTTTGAGTTCTTTTTTCTTTCTCAATTGAGTTTGTATTCTCAATTGAGGAACTTGTTTCATTTTGAGGGATATTATTTTTCTCATTATCAGCTATGGTATTATCTACTGAATTATTTTCTTGGGTAGTTGTTGTGTTCTTTACTTTTGATGAAGTGTTATTTTCTTCTGGTTTATTTACAACCTGTGTTGATTTTTTTTCTTCATTTGAAGCTATTGTATTATCTACAACAACTTTTTTAGTTGTTTTTTCAACTTCAGTTTGTACAGAATTTTGATTTATTTCGTTGCTTTCGTTTTGCGTGGAATTCTCTTTCTCATTTGAAGCTATTGTCTTTTCAACTGTTTCGCTTTTCTGGGTTTCTTTTTTTTCTGTTTTAGCGACTAATGTTTCATCTTCACTTTTTTCTTCGCTTCCGGCAGTTTGAATATCTTGTTGAACGTTTGTAATTTCGATTGATGTTCCATCAATTAGGGCGTTCTTTGTGATGTCACCATCTAGATATGACATTTTTCCATCAATAACCTTATTTCCATCTAGGTTTTCATCAACCATTATTTTATAACTTACAGTAAATTCGTTATCGGAAGGTAAAGTCATCCATAAAAATTTAACCTGATTATCTTTTTGGCTGAATATTGCACCATTATTTTCTATTTCTTTTGCAGTGAATCCATTGGGTATATTTTCTATTATTTTACCTACCCCTGAAACATTGGATTTTTTAACTTTTAACGTAACTAAAAAGGTTTCTCCTGGTCTAATGTTCGTTGTGTCAAATGAACGTAAACAAGAAAGTTCAGTTGTACTAGATGAAGTTGTTTGGTTATTTATGATTGCATTGGATGCAATATTGTTAGACTCTGTTTTAGATTTTGGATTTACCTTGATTGTCGGTGAAACAAGTTCTTTATTTTTTCTTTCGCCTTCTAAAACGTATGATATTTTTCCTTTAAAGTTGTAATCTCCTGTCAAGGAAGTATCACATCCTATTTTTATCTTTACATTCAATTTAGGGTCAGAAGGTAATGAAATCCAAATTAACTTAATCTTTTGGTCATAAAATGTAAAGGTACCCTCGTTTCCCTCAAATAGTTCCGCACTGAAACCTTCCGGTAAACTCAATTGAAGTTTAGCAAAATCTGAAATATCCCCTTTGTCAATTTCGATATCCATAATAAATGATTCTCCAGATGTTATGGCTGATGGAGTATCAAATGTTACATTTATTTCAGAGGGTGAGAATAAACTTGCTATACTTATAACAAGAAACGATGATACGATTAATAAACTCTTCATATAAGCTGTTTTAGCCCATATATAAACTTTACGGTTAATGCTTTGTGAAATGCAAAATGCAAAATCAGTAATGATAACCTAAAGCAACATATGGATGAATGATCCTTAACAAATCTAACGGTCGAATTCTTGTAATGCTTTATTATTTTTTGATTCTTTTTCACATACTCATGTGTAAAAGCATTTAATAGTTACTGGTATTAATAGGGGTTTTTATAAAAAAAAGGCCATCCTATTTGGATGGCCTTAAAAGATATTGATTTTGAATTATTATATTTTTTTAACGTTGGCAGCTACTAAACCTTTAGGGCCTTTTTCAAGGTCAAACGTTACTTTATCTCCTTCAGTGATTTCTCCTTCTACTTTATTAATATGTACAAAATATGAATCCTTTGAATTGCTGTCTTTAATGAACCCATATCCTTTCTCATCATTGAAGAACGAAACTTTCCCTTGAAGAGGTTCTTCTTCCATATCTATGGCTTCTTTGGAATAGTCCAAATTAATATTTTCAGCTTTTATTTTTGATTTTTTACTAGGATCTGGCGGAGTATCAACAATTTGACCAAACTCGTCGACATAAGCAATCATATCCTCAAACTTCCCTCCAATTGAATTAGATTTTCTTTCTTCTTTTCTGAGCGCTTTTTCTTGTCTTTTCTTTTGTCTTTTCTTTTCTCTTTCCTTTTTTCCAAATGTTTCTTGCGATCTTGCCATAGGTCTTAATGTTATTTAGTATGCTGAAATACCTATTATTCAAAATTCAATCCAAGAATAAATTTCTTGAATTTTATAATCGGCAATGCTTCTATACGTTTATAAAGATAAGATTTATTATGATTATTGTAAAGAAGAAAGCCTCATTCTACTTAATTTATGTCTATAATAGAGGTGGTTTGGTCTAAATTATCACCTCATATCAAGTTCTTTGTCTTATAACTTCATACATTACTATACCTGCTGCTACTGACACATTTAAACTCTTAGTTTTTCCTTCCAAGGGTAATTTTGCTTTAGAATCACTTTTTGTGATATTTGAAATAGCAATTCCTGATTCTTCACTACCTAATATAATTCCGATGGGTATAGTATAATCAATTTCTGTATAATTGATTTCTGCTTTTTCGGTGCAAGCAACTAAATGGATGCCCGATTCTTTTAAAAATGGAATAATAGAGTCTATGCCTGACACCTTACAAATTGGGATGTTAAATATTGATCCAGTTGATGTTTTAATAGTCTCACCATTAATTTGGGCAGAACCTTTTTTAGGAATAATTATAGCATCTACTCCAGCACATTCTGCTGTTCGAACAATTGCTCCAAAATTTCTAACATCAGAAATTCTATCAAGAATAAGAAGAAAAGGAGCTTTTCCTTTAGTGAAAAATTCAGGCAGAATATTTTCTATGGAATGAAACTCGATTGGAGCGATAAAGCCAATTACTCCTTGATGATTTTTTCGGGTTATTCTATCTAGTTTTTGTTGAGGTACCTTATTTATAGAAATTCCATTTTCTCTGGCTAATGAAATTATCTCCTTAGCTTGAGGAGTTCTTAAGGTGTTTAAAATTAACAGCTTGTCAAAATTTTCTCCGGAGTTTAATCCCTCTAAAATAGGGTGTATACCAAATACTAAATCAGTTTTATTTTCAAATTCCACTTTCTAATCCTTTTGTACAGGTTCTAAAATTAAGGTTTCTCCATTAAATGATGCAAAGAAGGGATTTCCAGAAAACCATTCTCCTAAATTAATATAACGCGATTTTTTTTCTTTAATATTTAAATCGAGTACGAGGTGGCGATGGCCAAAAATAAAAAAATCATAATGTTCTTTTTCCAAAACCTGTTTGGAGTAAATGTATAACCATTCTTTTTCATTCCCTAGGAATTTCTCTCCTTTCTCGATATTTGATATTCTTGATTTACCGCTCCAAAAGTTACCAATACCCATTCCTATATTGGGATGAATTCGAGCAAAGAGCCACTGACAAAATTTAGAATTAAAAAATAACTTCAGGAATTTATAAAATCGGTCTCCTGGTCCCAATCCATCTCCGTGTCCAATAAAAAATTTTTTACCGTTCCACTCTCTTGTAATTGTATTTCGATGAATTGACACTCCTATTTCTGTTGATAAATAATCAAACATCCACATATCATGATTACCTGTGAAAAAATGAACAGGTATTCCAGCATCCGTTATTTCGGCAATCTTTCCTAGAAAACGTATGTGTCCTTTTGGGACAGTTTGCTTATACTCAAACCAAAAATCAAAAAGGTCACCTACTAAGTATATTTCTAGTGCATCTTTTTTGATAGTGTCTAACCAATCAATAATTAATTTTTCACGTTCACGACTTTTTTCATAGTTAGGAGCTCCTAGATGGAAGTCTGAAGCAAAATATATCTTTTTACCGCGTACCATTATTGAAGTATGTTATATAGTTTGTTCATATTAAACATGAATTTTATTCGATTAACATAATTAAATTCATTTTCAGGAGTTGTTGGGTCGTCTCCAAGGCCTGCCATTTCATAATCATTCATAATTGCTTGAGAGTAACCTAGGGGGAAGTATATTTCAAAGTAATTGCGTTTTAGGTTAAGCTGCAATCCGTAATCATATAAAAAAGGCGATTTTACTGTTCCTTCAGTATAGCTATTCCAAACTTTATGGGTAGTGCCTAAATCTGTGTAAAATGAGATTAATTTAATAGGTAATGGAATAACAAGGTTTAAGCTTCCTATCCATACGGTTGAATTAATAGTACTTATTCCACTTTTAAACCCTCCATCTTGAATGTGAATTTGTTGTCTACCTATGCTTGTTCCGTCTGTGATAAATCGACCATAAGTAGTGTTGTCGAATAAATAATCAGGTGTGCTATATACGAAACTTTCTAAATCAGATGAATGTGTAAGAGTCCCATTGTTGGCGGTTAAATTGAATCTTTCAGTATTTGCATTATAATTTTGCAAAAAGCAACCTGCAAAAGCTCTAATATCAATTTTTTGTAATTTATTATTTATGGTTAATCCATAATTAAACTCGCTGGATAACTTCCAGTTTTGTTCAAAAGCCTGTATTTGCAAGTCTGCTTTGTAAGGATTTATAGATCGATTATTTCTGGCTCTATAATTAAATGTAATATAATTTTTCCCTTGTGATTGCCTTCTGTCAAATGAAACTGATGAGTTTGTTATTCTTGCTTGAAAATTAGATTTTAGTTTAGATCTTGCATTTTTATTTGTGATCATAAAGTTTAAGCCCGCCTCTAATTTTTCTGTTTGGCCTGATACGACTCCTAAATCAAGACCTTGTTTTTTATAAGTAAAGTTGATGTTTATTTTATTAAAATATTCTGCTGGATAAATAGAATAAATTAATTGACCAGAACCCACTAATTTGTTTGTTCCAAAAGAAAATTGAGGCATAATTAGATATCTGAATTTATTTTCCTGAATACTAAAATTCGATGCTGCTGCACCTAATTGTAAATTATCGTGTAAGTTATATCCTAGGATTGGTGAAAAGTGAATTTGTGTTTTTTCTGATTTTTGAAAGTCATATAAAAATGTCGCCTCAATTGGCTCAATTTCTCCAAAGAGATTAAAGAGAGAAAAACGATTGTTTTTTCGATTTATTTCAGGAATTTCATGATAATAATCAATAATAATTTCATCATAGTCTCCACTTGGAAAAGTTAGTTTTCTTGAATCAAAAAATCCTTCGTACCAAACTGTGCAAATGACTTTTCCCTTCTTGATTGCACTAAGTGCAATTGGAGATGCAATATCACCAATATTCGTTACGATAACTCTTAGGTCTTTATTATTAGATGAGTATCCTGCGTAATTGATTTTGTAATCAATTGGATAACTTGTTTTTAATAAATCGTCAAAAAACCAATTAAGGTTTTTGTTGGTGTTTTTTTCGAATATTTCTCTTATATTTTCTGGACTAGGATGTTTAAATTTCCAGCTTTGAAAGTATTCCTGCATTGATTTATCAAATAATTCTTTGCCTAAATATTTTTCTAAGTAGTTAAAACTTATTGCTACCTTACTATAAATCACACATCCATAATTAAGGCTTGAATATTCATTTGCTGGTAAATTTGCTGGTTGATCTATATTTCTGGTATTTACGTAATCGTATAAATAGTGGTGATATTCTTGTTGTCTTGGTGCCTCGTGTTTTAAAAATCCAAGTATTGGGGCAAAGTCATAGAAATTCATATTTGGTTTCACCTCTTCATAATACCTTCTTTCATAATAGGAATTAATACCTTCATCCATCCACGGGTTTTTACGTTCATTATTTCCTAATATTCCATAAAACCAATTATGACCTACCTCGTGAAGAGTCACTTCTTCAAGTAAGGCTCTGTTTTCAGTTTCTCCAAGAACAGTTATTGTGGGGTATTCCATTCCTGCCCCTGCAGTTAATCCGCCATCTACCCCTCCACATACTTTATAGGGGTAGTCACCAATCCATAGGCTGTAGTAGTAAATGGCACTATCAACGAATTGCACGGAGTTTTTATAAACACTTTCATTTTCAGGTCTGTATTTCATATATGTCTTTACTTTCCTTCCTGAATTAGGTAAAATGACCCAACTTGTTTCCTCAATCCATGATGTGTCGGCAAACCATGCAAAATCATGAGCGTGTTTTAATGAATAGGTTTCGGTTCGTAATTGTTTTTGTATCGATTTTTCAAGTAAATTTCCAGATGCTGCCAATTTATATTTTTTTGGAATTGTAATCGATACATTAAATTCTCCGAATTCTGAGTAAAATTCTCCTACACTTAAATATGGCATTACGTTCCAACCATTTTCATCATAAACTGCTGGTTTTGGATACCATTGAGTTATCTGATAAGAATCTTCTAGGTGACCGAGTCGAGAAACCTCCCCAAAAGGCACCTTAATTCTGAATGGAGTTGATATTGTAACAGAATCTCCTGGCATCAAAAGTGTTGGTAGGTCAAACCAGGCTACCTCTTTTCCTAAAGGGTGATTTTTTAATGAAACAGAAATACCATCCACTGAAAAATTAGTTGAGTCTAACCGGCCTATATATTTTTCGTCTCCAAAGTAAAGTTTGGTGTTTCCGTCTTCTTGTAATTGTTTGTCCAAAGGAGTTCCTTTTTGGTAGGCGTTTGGCCATAGGTGAAAGAACATTTCCTTCAGAGTGTCTAAAGAGTTATTAATGTATATGATTTTTTCATAAGCTTTTATAGTATGGTTAGAATCAACTAATTCAGCCTTTATGGTGTATTTGACCTCCTGCTGCCAATACGCTTTTGCTGAAAGTGAAAGGCTAAATGTGAAAATTAAGGAAACAACTAGAACCTTATTCATAAGAAACGAGGTTTCTTATGATTTGATAAGCTTGTTCGCCTCTTATATGATTACCTGCATCAATGATATTTCCCATTGGATCTATAACCATCATAGTTGGATAATGTGTTATTTTATAATTTTTTGCTGTTGCTAAACCACCGGCGTCATATACCTGGGTCCAATTAGTTTGGAACTTATTATTGATTTTTCTCCATGCTTCTTGAGTTCCAGGATTATTTCTGTCAATACAAACGCTTATTATTTCAAACCTATCTCCCCCAAATTCCTTTTGTATACGCTTTAAGTTTGGAATTTCTTGAATGCATGGGCGACATCCGGTATTCCAAAAATCTAGTAAAACGTATTTACCTTCGTAATCTGATAAAGATGTTGTTTTGCCTTTGGAGTTTAATAGAGTGAAGTTCGGAGCTTTTTTTCCAATAGCAGAGGAGTACCAACTATCAACAATACTGTGGAACTTTACTACATCTTCATTGGTTTGGAAGTTATTTAGCAGGGCACTGTCAATAATTTGAAATATTTTTTTGTGACGATTCTTATCTAAAGAGTTAACGGCCATTAGATTCGAGAATTGACCAGGATTATTAAGCACAAAGTTCGTAACGTACGCTTCTTCCTTCAATTTTGCATTCCCGTATAATGTTTGAAATTCTTCAATTAACGCATAATGCATTTGTTTAGATTCTGCTTTTTTAAATACTTTATGTAATGAGTCTGTATAGTATTTAGTTGCTTTGATATAAGTGATTAATGAGTCTAGTCGATCGTTTTCAGGGGTTCCACTAATTTTTGAAGAGGCAAATAGATTATTAGCATTTCCTTTAACAGTTATTACATCATTAGGATTGGCCATAAATCTAATTTCACCCTCTTTTCCCGGGATATATACTGAATAAAAAGATGTTTTGTCAGTATTAAGAATAAATTTTCCTTTACCTTCCTTTCCTTTTATAGTATCTAGTTGAATTCTTTTTGGATTAAAGCTTATAAGCTCCAAAACAACCTTTTGTTGTTCTAGTTGGTCAATGTCAAAGTTTACGGTTAAATTTCCCTCTAAAAAACTTTTTTGGTTTTTGTTTTCACAACCGAAAAGAAAAGTACTTACTAGAATTAATTGCCAAATTGATTTCATATTATAGTTGATTAATAAGTTCCTTAAATAGTAATGTTAAATTAGGTTCTGCATCTTTTGCAGTTTTCATAATGTTTTCAAAATTAACTGGTTTTATTTCTCCATAACAAATGTCTGTGATTACGGAACAAGCAAAACAAGATAATTCTGCATGTTTTGCAGCTATTATTTCTGGAATAGTACTCATGCCAACAGCATCTCCACCGATAATCCTTAAATATTTGTATTCTGCCGGTGTTTCAAGCATAGGGCCTGGTAATCCGATATAAACACCTTTTTGAGTCTTAATTCCGAGATTTTCGGCCGCTAATTCAGTCTTCTTAATAAGATTTTTACTGTAGGTTTCATACATGTCTGGAAACCTAGTTCCTATTGAGTTTATATTTTTACCAATCAGAGGGTTTCCAGGGAATTGATTGATGTGATCTGAAATAATCATAATATCCCCTCTTGAAAACGCTGAATTTAAGCCCCCTGCGGCATTAGAGACTAAAAGAGTTTGTATACCTAAAAGTTTTAATACCCTTATTGGGAAAGCTATTTCATTAAATGAATACCCTTCATAGTAATGGAAACGACCTTGCATAACTACAACCCTTTTGTTGTTAATCTGACCAAAAAGTAATTTCCCTTTGTGTGATTCGACCGTTGAAACAGGAAAGTTGGGAATGTTTTCGTAGTTGATTTCAATATCAATTTTAAGTGTATTTACAAAATCTCCTAAACCTGTACCTAAAACAACCCCTATTTTGGGCCTTTGATAGTCTTTTGTTTTTTCAATTAAGAAATCTGCAGTTTCTATAATTTTATTGAACATAGTCTAGTATAGTTTTGTCAAAGGTTGTTTCCTCCTCTAACCCTTTATGAAATTTAATATCAATAGGAAGGAAAAAAACAGGAACGTCTTCTAGCAATGGAAATAATCTCGGATCATGAAGTCGCATTGCATCTTTTTCGGTTGTAATTATAATTTTTTTCGCACCTATTATTTCATTGAATTTTTTAACAATGCGAACCATATCAATGGGCTCGAAATTTTGATGATCCTTAAATTCAGTTACAAAAACTTCTTTTGATTCTTGCTTTAGATAATCTATTAAGGGTGTGATTTTAGCAATTCCAGCAAAAACAAGGGTTTTGAAATTGTCAAGTTTAATACCGTCTTTAAATAAAGCCTCAGCTCTAAAATTAAATGGTTTAATATTATTATAATTTATGTAGCTGAAAAATATATTTTGTGCTTTGAGAGGCTGGATTAAACTACTTATTCTTCTATGTTCAATTGGAGAGTGAAGTTTAGGAGATTTTGTAATCACAATTATATTGGCTCTTTTCTTTCCTGATTTCCATTCTCTCAATTCACCCGAGGGAAGCATAAATTGTTTTTTTCCAATTGTAGAGTAATCTATCAGCAAAATATTAATTTGAGGCTCCACCCATCTATGCTGATAACAATCATCTAGTAGAATAACATCGGGCTGTATTTCTTTTTCTATGTTTTCAATTCCTCGCTGTCTGTCTTCATCTACAACCACTGTGATAGAATCAAATTTGGAATGAAATTGCATTGGTTCATCACCTATGTCTTTATAGGTAGAGTCTTTATTGGCTACTACATAACCTTTTGTATTTCTTTGATAACCTCTACTTAGTATAGCAATTTTGTGATTTTTGTATAATAATCGTATCAAATACTCGATGTGTGGAGACTTGCCCGTTCCACCGACAGTTATGTTTCCTACCGAAATAGATTTTGTCTTGTACTTTTTAGATTTAAGAATGCCTATATCAAACAAAAGGTTTCTTGTTTTTGTAACTATTCCAAAAAGAAAAGCAATTGGTAATAAAATAACCCGTATAAAAAACATGGTTTAAATTTAATAAAATATGATGTTTTAAATGGGTTTTAAATTTTATAATTGTTAATATTTTGGTTTTAAATACAAGTTATAATCATATTAATAGGTATCTTGCTGTTTGCATTGGATTTTTAATATATGTAATTGTTTATTTTAGGAATTGTATTTTAAGAGTCAATATGTTTTATGAAAAAAAAAGAATTTCTCCCTCTTTTAGATTTTAATTTATTGTTTAATCTGAATCCGTCTTTTCCTGTTTTTTTTGTATTGAGGTGTTTTTTGTAATTCCAATTGGACAAGATTATCAGGAATGACGATATTGGATTTCTGATTTTCAGAGGATTTTTTCTTTTGTGAATTTTCAGCAATATAAATAGTGTCTTTTTTCTTATAATTTAATTTTTCATTTAGGCCGAGGGAATTATATATTTTTTCAGGATTAAATCTAATTATCGAGTCATCTAAAAGATCATATATTCTGATCATGTCCGCTGAATATAACATATGTGTTATTTCTGCTGAGTCATAGATTATCGGGGGCACTGAGATTATTTGATTCGTAACTAGTTTCCCTTTTGGTCTTGTAAATGCTGATTTTTGTGCCTTAATAATGCTTCCAGGGATGGCATAACAAACACTAACATTCAAAAAGAATTCATTGAATGGTGGATGAATTAAGCATTTTTTTTCACCCTCTATAATAGAGTTTGAAGCTTCGTTTGAAATACGATGATTATATTTATTGTATACTAGCATAAATGTAAGTATAAATGAGGCGAGTCCAGTAGTAGTCCAGAACCAACTTTTTTGATAAAAATGTTTGCTTTTTTCTAGTACCTTTTTATGAAATGATTCAAAGTCTTTTTTTGCATTAATATCATTACTCGATAATTTTTTCCCGTCTATGTCGAATTTTAAATCAATCATTTATATTCTTTTAGAAGTAAAATTTTTAGCTTTTTTAGAATTCGGTATACTTTCATTTTTACTGCAGATTCTTGTTTGTTAAGAATTTCTGCGATTTCTTTAAAAGGACGGTTTTCGAAAAAGCGCATTTCTATTAATTGAAAATCCTCAATTTTTAATTCTTTAAGTGTGTTTAAAAGAAAGGGCTTAAAATCCTTTGTATTATTGTCATTCTCTTCAGATGTTAATCGGTATAAATGCCTTGCTTCTAATTTTACTACTCTTGATTTCTTGATTTTTTTATAATGTTTAATTATTTCATTGTGAGCTATTCTTAAAAGCCAGCTTGAAAAAGGAAGGCCTCTAAATTCATATCCGTTCAAGTTTTGTAGAGCTTTATAAAAAACATCTGAAGTAACATCTGTAGTTGTTATTTCATCCCCTGTTCTTTGATAGATAAATCGGAAAACAATTTCATAATATTTGTTGTAAATAGGCTTGAATTCCTTCGTGTCTTTCTTTGCTGCTTCAATTAGTTTAAACTCAGTGTTAATCTGAGCGGCTGTTTTATGATACTGAGGATTTATATTCACTGCTATAGCTTTCACTTTTCTTTATCCGATATATATGGATAACACTAAAAAGTAAAAACGTCACACTTTTTTATTTATTTTTTTGAAATAAAATAAGTTTTCCGTGGTTTGAAAGAAGATTTTTACGCTTTGTTTTTTTTGTATAAAACAAGTTAAGTATAGTTTAAAAGGAAAGACCAAACTTTTTTCTTAGTTTGTCTACATTAGGATTTTTTTCTACTAGTTTTTTGTACTTATCTTTTTCTGTAAATAGACCCTTATTGGCATTAGATTTATTAATAACCAAATCTAAATCCAAGACAGTGTTGTTTAACTGTTTTCTTAAGTATGCTAATAGATCAGGCCTTTTTGTATTGATGTCGGCTTCTTGAGCTGAGTTGTAAATTGATAATTCAATACGAAAGTTATCTTTCAAAATCGGATCATTTGCATTCAATGTAGAGTATAAATCAAGATCTTTATTTTTAATAGAATACGCAAATTTCCTCCATTTATCTGTTAGTTCTTCCTGCGAAAAGGGTTCTTTTTTAATTTCAAGTATAATTTCTTTTTCTTGTTTTGGAGTTACTTTTAGCAGATTTTTAAGTGATAAATTTGATGTGGTTTTTTCTCTTGTGACTACATTTATTTTTCGAGTAGTTGGAATGAGTTTTTCTTTTTCTAATCTCTCTGTTATTGGCGTTTTTGTTTTTTCCAAAGGCGCAGAAAAAACTTTTAATTTCTTTTCACCCCAAATTTCAGGTATTGGTAAAGTTATTTTGCGGAGCTTTTTTTTTTACCTTCCGATAGTTCTTCAGAGCACATTTGCATTAACGTTATTTCTGTCAGCAAACGTTTGTTTTTTGATGTTTTAAATTGTACATCATAATTGCTTAATATTTCTAAAGCATTTATTAAGAAAGAAATACTATTTTCTCTAGATTGCTTAGTGTATTTCTCTTTAATCGTTTCTCCTACATCTAGTAAGGGGAGAGTGCTTTCATCTTTGCTAACAAGTAGATTTCTGAAATGAGAGGCTAAACCATTCATAAATAGTAAATCATCAAAGCCTTTTTCAAGTATTTGATTTAGTAATAAAAGAAGACCACTTAAATTTTTCTGTTGTATTAGATCAGTAGTTTTAAAGTAATAATCGTAATCTAAAATATTTAAATTACTAATGACATTTTCATAAGTTAGCTGGCCTCCTGAAAAAGAAATTAATTGATCAAATATAGAGAGTGCATCTCTTAAGCCTCCATCTGCCTTTTGACCGATGATATGCAATGCATCGGAGTCTGCATTAACGTTTTCTTTAACGGCGATATCTGATAAATGTTTTGCGATATCTTCTGAGGTAATCCTGTTGAAATTAAAAATTTGACAACGAGAAAGAATTGTAGGTAAAATCTTATGTTTTTCGGTTGTAGCTAAAATAAAAACCGCATGTTTTGGCGGTTCTTCCAGAGTTTTTAAAAAAGCATTAAACGCAGAGGAAGAAAGCATATGTACCTCATCAATTATGTAAGCTTTTTTAGTTCCTATAGTTGGCGCAATTCTAACCTGATTAATTAGATTTCTTATATCATCAACTGAATTGTTTGAAGCTGCATCAAGTTCAAATATATTTAATGAGTTCCCTTTTTCAAATGAAGTACAACTTTCGCATTCATTACATGCTTCTCCAGAGGAGGTAATCTTTTCACAATTGATTGTTTTTGCTAAAATTCGAGCACAAGTAGTTTTGCCCACACCTCTTGGTCCGCAAAACAAAAAAGCTTGCGCCACTTGGTTGGTTAATATAGAGTTTTTTAATGTTGAGGTAATAGACGATTGACCAACAACAGTGTTAAAACTGTCGGGTCTATATTTTCGAGCTGAAACCACAAAATTATCCATAATCTTAAAGGTAAGAAAAAAGTCTTTTTTTTTGAGGTAGAGTCATCGGTTTGATGATAAACTTATTAACCAAATACGATTCTTTTTTCACAACCTCTCATTTTCTTCACTTAACACTTCCTCAACGAATTCTTTTCGTTATTTTAGTAGTTCAAATTTTTTTTAAAGATGAGCAATTACGACGCAGTAGTTATTGGTTCTGGTCCTGGTGGATACGTTGCAGCAATTCGATGTGCACAATTAGGGATGAAAACAGCCATAGTAGAAAGGTATAAAACTCTTGGTGGAACGTGTTTGAATGTGGGGTGTATCCCCTCTAAGGCTTTGTTAGATTCTTCAGAGCATTTTCATAATGCTAATCATGCTTTTAAAGAGCATGGTATTGAGTTGAAGGACTTAAAGGTGAATTTTAAACAAATGATCGAGAGAAAGCGTGGTGTTGTTACACAAACTTGCGCCGGTATTGATTTTCTGATGAAGAAAAATAAAATTGATGTTCTTAAAGGCTTTGGATCTTTCAAAGACAAAAACACCATTGTTGTTTCTCCAGAAAAAGGAGGTGTCCAAGAGGTGAAAACAAAAAACACCATTATTGCAACGGGTTCTAAACCGGCTTCTTTTCCGTTTATTCAATTGGATAAAAAGAGAGTTATTACCTCTACTGAAGCTTTAGAGTTGTCTGAAGTGCCCAAACACATTATTGTAGTTGGTGGCGGAGTAATTGGTTTAGAGATGGGTTCTGTGTATGCTCGTTTGGGAACAAAGGTTTCTGTAGTTGAGTATTTAGATGGAATTATTCCGACGATGGATAAATCCTTAGGTAAGGAGCTTCAAAAGAATTTAAAAAAGGAGTTAGGGTTTGAATTTTACTTCTCCCATAAAGTTACAGAGGTAAAAGGGGATGATAAGAAAGCTTATTTAAAAGCAGAAAACAAGAAAGGTGAGGTTGTTGAGCTTGAAGCCGATTATGCATTAATTTCAGTTGGTCGACGTCCTTACACAGATAATTTAGGTCTTGAAAATGCTGGGGTTAAAGTTGATGAGAGGGGGAGAGTTGATGTTGATGATTATCTACAAACGAATGTTCCCGGAATTTACGCTATAGGAGACGTTGTGAAAGGAGCAATGTTGGCACATAAGGCTGAAGAAGAAGGTGTTTTTGTAGCTGAGTCGATAGCGGGAGAAAAACCACATATTGATCATAATTTAATTCCTGGAGTAGTCTATACATGGCCAGAAGTTGCTGCAGTTGGTAAAACAGAGGAGGAGTTAAAAAAAGCAGGTTCTTCCTATAAATCGGGTATGTTTCCATTTAAAGCTTCTGGGAGAGCAAGAGCTAGTATGGATGAAAAGTATGGATTTGTAAAGGTTTTAGCAGATAAAGAAACCGATGAGGTTTTAGGAGTTCATATGATTGGTCCTCGTTGTGCAGATTTAATTGCTGAGGCTGTAACAGCTATGGAATATAGGGCTACTGCAGAGGATTTGGCGAGAATGTGCCATGCTCATCCGACTTTTACAGAGGCTATCAAGGAGGCAGCCTTAGATGCCACAGGAAAAAGAGCGTTACATATTTAATCAAAAAACACCCCACAGGGGTGTTTTTTGATTATTGTCTTTACTTATTCCATAATAGATGAAATTATGTGTAAAGAAGTTAGACGCTCGAGTTAAAGTTGTAAACTAGACATTATAAAATTCATTCATGAAAACGGCTATTCTTCTTATCAACCTGGGAACTCCTGATGCACCCGAAACAGGACCTGTAAGAAAATACTTAAGAGAGTTTTTATTTGATGGTAGAGTGATCGATATTAATCCAATCGGGAGATATTTTTTAGTAAATGGAATAATCGCTCCCTTAAGAGCGCCCAAATCAGCAAAGATTTATAAAGAGGTATGGACAGATCAGGGTTCGCCTTTGAAATTATACTTAAACGAATTAGTAGAAAAAGTTCAAAATAAGTTTAATAAAGATGTTGATGTTTATGGTGCAATGAGATACCAAAATCCCGGTCTCGATGAAGTTTTAGGCTCTATCGAAAAAAAGGCATATGCTCAAGTAATTATTCTGCCACTTTATGCCCAATATGCTTCTTCCACTACGGGTTCAACAGCTCAAAGAGTCATGGAGATAATGAGCAAATGGGAAGTGATTCCATCGGTTAATTTCATTAACAATTTTCTTCTGGAAGAGTCTTATATTAATTCCGTGGCGAAAACTGCTGAAGGTATTAATTTCGAGGAGTATGATCAAATATTGTTTAGCTACCACGGAATTCCTCTTAGGCATATCAGAAAATCCTGTAAAGTTAAGGCTTGTCAAGAAGGAGGGTGCACTTCTGAATATACTAATGAAAGAATGTATTGCTACCGGTCATCTTGCTATGAAACATCACGACGAATTACTGAGAAATTAGGTATTCCCGGGGATAAATGGATACAGGTTTTTCAGAGTCGATTAGGAAAAGATCCTTGGTTGCAGCCTTATGCAGAGGAAACGGTAATTAAATTAGCAAAAGAAGGGAAGAAAAAGCTTTTATTTTTCTCGCCTGCTTTCGTGTCAGATTGTTTAGAGACAACAGTTGAGATAGGCGTGGAATATCAAGAGGTTTTTGAAGAGTATGGAGGAGAGAAGATACAGCTGGTACCTAGTCTTAATAGTAATGATTATTGGGTCGAGGCAGTTAAAGAAATTATTGATAAAAATAGATTGTATAAATAGTTGAAAGCAATTGAATTTAATCTGAACGAAATTTCTCAGTTTAAGGAGCGCTTACTCCTTTTATCAAAAGAGTATCAATATGTATCTATTTTAGATTCGAACAACTACTCTGAGTCCATTCATTGCGAATATGATTTAATTGCAGGATTCGGTGCCAAAAGAATCCTTTCTTCTGATTGTTTTGAAGAATTAGAGGCGGCCTGGAAAAAGAGAACTTGGCTTTTTGGTTTTTTTAGCTATGATTTAAAAAATCAGCTGGAAAATTTGAAGAGTTCTAATAGTGATGAACTAGAATTTCCGGGTTTAAGCTTTTTTGAACCAGAAATTAGGGTTGAAGTAAATCATCTGTTAGTGAGAATAGAAGGTGTAGGTTGTAGCCAATTTAAAAAAGCTTTAGAACGAATTGAGGTTCGTTTTCTGGATGCTGAGATTCCCGAGATAAAGAGTAGGATTTCAAAAAAAGAATATTTAAATAATGTGATTAAACTAAAGGAGCATATTCAGTTAGGTGATATTTTTGAAGTGAATTTTTGTCAAGAATTTTTCGCTCAAAACTTTTCATTTGATCCGGTTTCTCTATATCATAAATTAGTCAAAAAATCTCCTGTTCCTTTTGCCTGTTTTTTAAAAATAAATAGTCACTATTGTTTAGGAGCAAGCCCAGAGCGTTTTTTAAAAAGAAACGGCCATAAAATCATTAGTCAACCGATAAAGGGAACCAAAAAGAGAGGGGAAACTAAAAAGGAAGATCATCTCCAGATTACTCAACTCAAAGATAGTGTTAAAGAAAAGTCTGAAAATGTTATGATCGTTGACTTGGTAAGGAATGATTTGAGTAAAATAGCGAATAAGGGATCTGTAAGGGTAGAAGAGTTATTTGGTATATACACGTTTCCGCAAGTGCATCAAATGATTAGTACGGTTGCATGTGAAGCCAATCCAATAGTCTCCTCTTTAGATATTATTAAGGAGTGCTTTCCAATGGGTAGTATGACTGGCGCTCCTAAGATTAAAGCAATGGAGTTAATTGAAAAGTATGAGGCAACAAAGAGAGGTTTATTTAGTGGGGCAATAGGGTATATTAAACCAAATGGGGATTTTGATTTTAATGTTGTAATTAGAAGTGTATTACACAATGAAAAAAAACGTTTCACATCTTTTATGGTTGGAGGAGCAATTACGAGTGGATCGGTAGCAGAGGAGGAATATAATGAGTCTCTTTTAAAGGCAGAGGCTATATTTGAGGTTTTGAATGAATCGAAAGAAAAATCCCTAGCTATAAATATTAAAGCAAGATGATAGAAAAGGTTAGTAAATTTATTCAAGCTGAAGATTTGGTCAAAAAGTCAGATAAAATCCTTATTGCGGTAAGTGGTGGTAGAGATTCTATTGTACTTTTAATGCTTCTCCATAATCTTAAGTTTTGGGTAGAGGTTGCGCATTGTAATTATCAGTTGCGCGGTAAAGATTCTGCTGCCGATGAAAAATTTGTAGAAGATCTTTGTAATCAACTTTCGATCCCCTTTCACAATAAAAAGTTTGAAACTATTAATTCAGCCAAAAAAGAAGGGGTAAGTATTCAAATGAAAGCTCGTGAACAAAGGTATCAATGGTTTCATCAATTAGTTTTGCAAAGGGGATTAACAAAAATTGCGACAGCACACCATTTAGACGATCAATTAGAGACTATATTGATTAATATGACAAGAGGTACAGGTTTAAAGGGGTTAAGAGGTATGAAAATTAAAAGAGATAATGTGATTCGTCCTTTATTATGTGTTTCAAGAGATGAGATAAATGAATTTATTTATGCTAATCATATTCCCTTTAGAGAGGATTCCAGTAACGCATCCGGAAAGTATTTTAGAAACAAAATTAGGCACCAAGTTGTTCCTGTTTTGAAGGAGATCAATCCTTCTCTATTTCAAGCTATCAACAATTCAACAAAAAGGTTAAAAGCTGTTGAAGAAAATTGGGAAGAACAATATGAATTATGGAAAGATGCATTAAAAACTCAAGGGGATACCGTTATTATTTCATTTAACCAAGTTACTCCATCCAAAGTGACCTTTTTACAACAGTTTTTAAGAAGTAAAGGATTTTCTTATCCTGATATCGAAGCTTTATTATCAACAAAACAAAAAGGAAAATCATTTTACGGAAAAGAAAACTGGAAGGTGGTTTCTGCTTCAAAACAATTAGAGGTTTTTCAATCAGAGGAGTCGGAAGTTAAAGAGTATTTTTTAGACCAAGATATGCCTATTTCTTTGAAAATTGAATGTTTTGAAAACGGAATAGAGCTTCAGTGTGATAGAGATAAGGCATATATAAGCGCAGACAAAGTTCAAGGTAAGCTAAAGATTAGAAAATGGAAGGAAGGCGACTGGTTTATTCCTTTGGGAATGAATGGAAAGCAAAAAATAAGTGATTATTTTATTAACAATAAGTTCAGTTTAAAAGATAAAGAAGATGCATGGTTGTTATGTGATGCAGAGAAAATAGTCTGGATTGTCGGTCATCGATCCGACAATCGATATCGTATCGATCCAGGGACAAAAAATATTTATGTTGTAAGTTTGCAGTAATGGAGTTTGAGGAAAAACAATATTTGGGATACAATAAGTTTAATCTTTTTATAAGATTGTTTATAGCCCTTGGAGCTTTTGGAAGTTATTTTGTTTCTGATTCGAAAGATGAAACAGCTAATTTATTTTTAATTATTGGACTTGGTATTTTATTACTAAGCTTAATCTCATTTTTTGTTTTGCATCTTAAAACCCAGCTTCGCGGGGATGTCCTTGAGCTCGATGGATTTTGGACGACGAGAAAAGTGAAAGTCGATTTAAAGAATATTGTTAAGGTGGAGGTGGTAAAATACAGTAAGATTTTATTTAATCGCCCAGTATACAATTTACATATTCGAGGGAAGGTGAAATATTTTACGCATGGAAACTATGCAGTAGAGCTAACGGATAAAGATGGGTTGAGGTACCGTATTGGTTCTCAAAGATTTGAAGAGTTAAATGGGTTTATTAGTAAAAAAATAGTTAAATAAATAGAACGATTTCTGTTTTTATTCCGTAAAGGTTCAAAATTTTTAAAATATGTCTGAAACATCTACTAAGCCAATCGAAATTCTTAAAGAAGAAATAAAGCAGTTAAAATTTAATGAGAAGGATGTTTTAACTTCTAAATTAGATATAGCTAAGAGAAAAGCTGATTTAAACAGAGCTTCTGCTTTAGGTGCTCAAAGTAAATCAAATATTAAAATTTATTTTATTGATCAAAAAGGAGTGAATTATAAAGTGATTGCTACCGTTTGGGCAACCACTGAAAAGAATGTCTCTTTGAAAAATGAAATTATGGTTCCGATTAAATCGATTTATAAAGTAGGCTTCTTTTAATTATAGTGCAAGAGATAAAAACAAAAAAAGCTACTTATTTATATCTGTTTTTAGGTGGCCTTTTTATTGCCCTTCTTATAGTTTGTAACTTAATTGCTAATAAGTTTGTCCTAGTTCAAACTTTTTTAAGACAAGAGCCTTTTATATTATCAGCAGGTGTTCTTCCATACCCTGTGACTTTTTTAATTACTGATTTGCTGTCTGAGTTTTATGGACGGAAAAGAACAGCTGTAGTTATTTTCACAGGTTTTATTGCTTCACTGTTAATCATATGTGTTTTGAATCTTGGGGCTCTTTTCCCAGCTATTGAAGGCAGTATTGTTTCTAATGAAATATATTCTATAGTTTTTGGCAATTCTTGGCGAGTTATCGGTGCCAGTATGACCGCTTATGTTATTGCTCAACTGGTTGACGTTCAACTTTACGATTTTTGGAAAAAAAAAACAAAAGGAAAAATGTTGTGGTTACGGAATAATGGATCTACCATTTTTTCACAATTTGTTGATACTGTTTTAGTCGTTTTGGTTTTGTTTGTAGGTGTAAAGTCAACAAATGAAATTACATCCATAATAATGGATGGATGGGTTTTTAAAGTTATTTGTGCTTTAATTGATACTCCAATTATTTATGTTTCAGTATTTTTGATTCGGAGGTACTTTAAGATTAAGCCTGGAGAAGAAATTAATTTTTAAGAGATTTTAACTTTAATCTTAGTTACTTTTGTACTTAAAGTTTGTTCAGTTTAGGATATGAAAAAATTATTCGCTTTTTTATTTATTGCTTTTTCTTTTGTTTTAGAGGCTCAATTTGAAGATTTGGCAACTGTTGAATTTTCTATTGAAAAAGATAAAGAGAATATCTATGAATTAAGTTTCAAAATGAAACTAATTAAGGGGGCCTATGTTTATGGGCCAAGTGATGCTTTGATTGTTCCCCCAGAGATTATTTTAAAACTTGACTCATCGCCAAATTATAAGCCATTAAATAACTGGCAAATTCCTCAATTTAAAACAAAATTTGTTAAAGAGTTTGAAGGAAATGTGACTTATTTTGATGGTGAGGAATTAGTGATAACGAGATTAATTGAAGGTTTAACTAAAGATTTTTCCATAACAGGACATTATCAGGCCCAGGTTTGTACAGAAGAAAAATGTATTACTTCTCCTTTTCCAAATCCTATTTTTCAAGTTGATGTTGGAAAGGTTAAGAGTGATGATTCACGGTCTTTCTTGGCTGTGGATTCGGGTAAAAAAAATCAGGGATTGCTTGGTGTTGGTGAATGTGGATACAATTTTTCACAAGAGGAGAAAAACATTAAGAGTTTAAATGGTCAGCCGATAGATACAGAAAAGGATCAAACTTATTTTGTATTTTTTCTATTTGCTTTTCTGTCTGGGCTGGTAGCTCTTCTCACTCCTTGTGTTTTTCCAATGATTCCCATGACCG
>MDSV01150904.1_pt1 | contig 20753 bp, 20 predicted proteins | sample 810851 | NCBI WGS metagenome assembly MDSV01 (sample SAMN05326640, study PRJNA326480) | marine metagenome | isolation source: seawater | place: Atlantic Ocean: North East | collected 2012 | reverse complement strand
GATAGTCTTCAAAAGAATTTAGAAACTCATTTCAAAAAAATTGGAAAAAATCACATCATTGCATCAAATGAAGGAAGTGCAATAGCAATTGCATCTGGTTATTATTTATCAAGTAATAAAATTCCTCTTGTATATATGCAAAATTCAGGATTAGGTAATGCAATAAATCCTCTTACATCTATAGCATCAAACAATGTTTATAATACTCCTTTAATTTTAATGATTGGATGGAGAGGTAACCCAAAAACTAATGATGAACCACAACATGAATTTATGGGAAAGATAACTAATAACTTACTAGATTTACTGAAAATTAAGCATTGCAATTTAAGTAAAAAACAAGATTTACGAAAATTGTCAAAACTTATTGATTTATCAAAAAAAAATAATGAAATTATAGCTGTTACAGTTAACAAAAAAACTTTTGAGCCACTTTTAATAAAAAATAAAAATATAAAAAATAAAAACTTGAGAATTAATTTTATCAAAGAAATTTTAAATTGTTCTAATAAAAATTTTAGATTTTTTACATCTACTGGATATTTATCAAGAGAATTTGATCATATAAACAAAAATTTTTATAAAAATAAATTCAGATGTCTTTACAATGTGGGGGGTATGGGTCATACTTCCTCATTATCTTTGGGATTTAGTTTAAATAGTAAAAAAAAAGTTTTTTGCTTAGATGGTGATGGTTCTTTAATAATGCACATGGGAAGTTTGGTTACAATATCTTCATATAAAAAAAATTTTAAATATATTTTATTTAATAATGGCACCCATGAATCCGTTGGAACTCAAAGAACCAATTCTAAAATTATAGATTTCAAAAAGTATAGTAAATCTATAGGTTTTGAAAAATATTACAGTTCGAAAAATACAAAAGATTTCAAAAAAAAATTTATTGAATTCATCCATGACAAAAAAAAGTCATTTTTTGAAATTAAATTCAAACCTGGATCTATTAATAATTTAAGTAGGCCTAAAAATTTTAGGCTTATTGCAAGAAAAATGGCAAAATAATTTTATGAATAAAAATAATAAAACAGTTTATATAGCACTGTCAGTTGATACATTGCATCATGGTCATATTAATTTAATTAACAAAGCAAGTAAATTAGGCCAAATAACTGCTGGTTTATTGACTGATAAAGCTATCAAAAACAACAAGAAACTTCCTTATCTTACTTTTGATCAAAGAAAAAAAATATTATTGAATATAAAGGGTATTTCAAAAATAATTCCTCAAAATGATTGGAGTTATCATTACAATATAAGAAAAATAAAACCTGATTATTTTGTTCATGGTGATGATTGGTTAACTAATGGTGAAATTGAAAACAAAGTAAAAGCTTTAAAAGAATTAAAATTGTATGGAGGAAAATTAGTTGAAATACCTCATACAAAAGGAATATCAACAGGAAAAATATTGAATGATCAATTTAAGATTGCCACAACTCCAGAAGTTAGAATAGAATCGCTCTCAAGATTAATTGGGTCAGAAAAACTTGTAAGAATAATAGAGACCCACAGTCCACTTACGGGGCTAATGATTGAAAATTTTACTATAAAACATAAAAACCAAATTAAGTTTTTTGATGGAATGTGGTCAAGTTCTTTATGTGATTCACTTCATATGGGAAAACCAGATAATGAAGTGTTAGACTTAACACAAAGACTAGACAATATTAACAATATTTTTGAATTAACAACAAAACCTTTAATAATGGATTTAGATACAGGTGGTAAAAAAGAACATTTATCAAATAATATTAAAAGACTTGAAAGATTAGGAATATCTGCTGCAATAATAGAAGATAAAGTTGGGCTTAAAAAAAATTCATTATTTGGTGATAAAGCAAACCAACAACAAGAAACTATTCAAAAATTTTGTGAAAAGATTAAAATTATAAAAAAATATCAAACTACAAATAATTTTTTATTATTTTCTAGAATAGAAAGCTTAATTCTTAAACAAGGTATGCAGGATGCATTAAGAAGAGCCTATTCTTATGTTGAAGCTGGAACTGATGGAATTATGATACATAGTGCAGAAAAAAGTCCAAAAGAAATTATTGAATTTGCCAAAAAATTTAGAAAAAAATACAAAAAAATTCCTCTTGTAAGTGTTCCATCAAGCTATAGCAAAGTGAGTGAAAAAACCCTAAAAAAAGTAGGATTTAATATTGTAATTTATGCAAACCAATTAACTAGGTCGATTTATAAACCAATACAAGAAACTCTTAAAAACATTCTAAAATATGAAAGAAGTTATGAGTCAGAAAAGAGAATGTTGAAAATAAAAGAAATAATCAATTTAATTCCTTCTGATTTTTAATAAGAAATAATTAATTATAATTTATTAAATTTATTTTGTTTATACCAATTAAAAACGTCAAAAAATTTTTCGTTAAAATTCGAAAACTTATTAAACTTAGTAAATTTTTTTATCTTTTTATTGTCTCCGTGGGTTTTAAGCACATCTGCCTTGTGCATCTTAATCATTTGAGTTTTTAAACTAAAATTTTTTTTAAATTTATTTATTAAATTTAATATATTTACTGGGTTATTTGAGCAAATATTAAATATTTGATGATTTTTAATCTTATTTCTTGAAATTATATCTATTATTTTAATAACATCTTTTATGTAAGTAAAATCTCTTGAATGATTTCCAAAATTATTAATAAATAATTTTTTTTTATTCAAATGAGATTTAAAAATTTTAAATAATAGCATATCTGGTCTTCCCCACTCACCGTAAATTGTAAAAAATCTTAATCCGACAAAATTTATATTATATAATTTATGGTACATATCTGCAATTTCTTCATTAATTTTTTTACTAACAGCATAGATGTTTTTTGGTTGAGGGTTTTGATTTTCTTTTAATGGAAATTTTTTACTGTCACCATATATTGAACTTGAAGATGCATATATAATTTTATTAAAATTATATTTTCTTGAAAATTCTACTAAATTAATAAAAGATATTATATTTGAATGATAATACTTATCTGGATTGATAAAGGAATATCTTACGCCCGCTTGGGCCGCCAAGTGAATAATTAAATCAAATTTTATTTTTTTTAAATTAAAAAGCTTCTTTTTATTTGAAAGATCAAATTTAAAAAATTTAAATTTTTTATATTTTTTTAAATTTAATATTCTTTTTTTTTTAACTTTAACAGAATAATAATCATCTAGGTTATCAATTCCAAAAATTTCATGTTTTTTTTTTAAAAAATATTCTGATAGATTACATCCTATAAATCCTGCAGCTCCTGTAATTAATATTTTCATATTTTAGATATATTTTTTAAATACTTATAAATAAAAATTAATAATACAAATAATCTGTTTTGTTTATTATCAAGTCTAATAGTAACCTCTTCAAAGAAATGCGATAAGAAATTTACTTGACTTGAAAAACCACCTCTTCTGAAAATTCCAAACAACTCTTCTTTTCTTGTCCCAACACCTTGCATTTTTAGATGAACGATCATTCGATAAAAATAATCATAATCAGACGAATATTTATATTTTAAATTATAAAAGCCTACCTTTTTAGCTGAACTTCTTTTAATAAAAAATCCTGTAGAATGGCTTGAATAGAAACCCCAACTCCATTTAATCTTGTAAGGTCTATATCCATAAAGTATTCCCCAGTGTTTTTTTACTGCACCAAATATGAAATCTTTATTAGGATAATTTTCAATGTATTTATTTAATAAGTTTAAACTATCAACCGTTAATTTATCATCAGAATTGACAAATCCAATATATTGACCACTTGCAAGAGACATACCTCTATTGAAAGCATCATAAATTCCTTTGTCTTTTTTTGAAAACCAATAATCTATTTTATTGTCATATTTTTTTATAATTTCAATTGATTTGTCAGTTGATCCTCCATCAACTACAATGTGCTCAAAGTCTTTAAAATTTTGATTATATATACTTTCAAAACATTCTTCTAAATACTTATCGCTATTTAAAACTACTGTAATAATTGTTATCTTAGGTTTTTTTTTATTATCTTTTAATCTTCTACCACCTTCGATATCAGGATTTTCCCACTTTAAAAGACTGTAATTAAAATTAATATCACTCATTTAATAACATTTGGTTAATTACTTTTTTATAGTTTATTTTAGGCGCCCATTTTATTTCTTTTTTAATTTTACCAATATTTGCATTGTTTTCATTTATATCGAATTTTCTTATTTTTTTTTTATCTACATAAATATATTTTTTCCAATTTAAACCAAATCTTTTAAATGAATAATCTATTAAATTTTCTAAAGAAACTGTTTTTCCAGTAGCAATTATATAGTCACTTATTTTTTTTGAATTTATGATTTTGTGACATCCTTCCATATATTCTGCTGCCCAACCCCAATCTCTTTTTATTTTTGTATTACCAATAGAGAGCTTTGACTTAACTTTATTTGTGGATATTTTTTTTAAATAATTTATAATTTTTTTTATTATAAATGAATTGGGTCTCAAGTTTGACTCATGATTAAACATAATCACTGTATACACAGGTAATTTAAACATTTCTCTATAAGATTTAATCATTTCAAAACAAATAAGTTTTGATAATCCATAAGGACTTTTTGGTTTTTTTTTACTATCTAATGTTAAACTATTTTTTCCATTAATATCTCCAAATATCTCGCTACTACCTGCAAATAAAAATTTAGATTTTTTTTTCTTTTGCTTATGTATAAAATTTAAAATTATTCTCACAGGTTCTAATTGACTTGAATAAGTTTCATAAATTTTTTTATAAGATTTAATTACACTTGATTGTCCACCTAAAAAATATATCTCATCGAAATTTTTTTTTAATATCAGATTAAGTTTTTTTTCACTAATAATTTTTAATTTATGAATTTTGATCTCTTGAAGTATTTTTAAAATCTTTAAATTTTTATATGAATTTCTTAAAATTCCGTGAACTAAATAATTTTTTTTTAAAAGATGCTTTGCTAATAAGGATCCATCCTGGCCTGAAATTCCAATTATTAATGCTTTTTTTTTCATTTAATTATTTTTTTATATACACTTAATGTTTCCTTTGCACATTTTTCCCATGAAAATTTTTTTGTTTGTTCAAATCCTTTATCAATTAACTCATAACTAAGGTTTTCGTTATGAATTAAATCGTAAATCTTACTTTGCAAAACATCATAATCATATGGGTCAAAAGATAATGCAGCATCTCCATAAACTTCTGGGAGACAGCTTGCATTACTTGAGATTACAGGACAACCAAGAGACATGGCTTCCAAAATTGGTAAACCAAATCCTTCATAAACAGATGGGTAAATTAGCGCTTTGGCACTGATATAAATTTTGTCTTTTTCTTCATCTTTTGTATCAAAATAAAGTATTCTTTCTAATGGTACTTTATTTGCAAGAAAAAATTCTATTTCTTCCTTTAAAAATGGACCACCTCCTAAACAATACAAATAATAATCTTTGTAAAAATTTCCATTAGAAAATGCCTTGATTAATGTTTTAAAGTTTTTATACCTCTTCCTATTTCCAACATACAAAAAATAATTTTTTTTTTTTAATTCTGGTTTTGAAATATTTTTACTTGCTGCTAAATAAATTACTGTAATTTTTTTTTCTTCAACATTGTAATATTTGATTAAGTCTTTCTTTGTATTATTTGATATACAAATAATATGGTCCACATTATCAATAGCATTTTTTTTTGGAAGATAGTCTTTTTGATTTGAATACATTTCTGAATATTTTTCATGAATTAAATCATAAACAGTTAAAACTGTCGGCAAAGTATTTTTTTTTTTAAAATCATTATAATAAGTAGAATGGATCAAGCTAGGTTTAAAAAAAGATATTAAATATTTATTAATAAGCTTATTTACTATTTCATAGGCTTTGCCAAAAAATTTTTTATTCCTTACTTTTACACCATAAATTTTTTTAATACCTTTTTCATTAAGGTGACTATTAATATAGAATGGAGCTAAAACTAGTGTTTTATGATTAAAATGATTTAATGCATTAATTAATTCTACAAAATATCTAGACGCACCACCATATTTTTGTTCATAAAAAATTTTATAGTCATATAGTATTTTCATTTTATTAATATCTTGAAATTGTATATTCTTTAGACTCTATAAATTTCTCAATTTTTTTTATTAATTTTAAATGTTTATTTTGATTAAATTTTTCTAACCAATAATTATACAGTTTGGGTGTAAATTGACCATCATATCCACCAACAAACTTTATCATCTTATCATGATTTTCAATTATGAAATTTCTATTTTGATTTATTACCTTCATTGCATAATATGCATATATCTCTTTTTTTTTTATTTTAAATTTTGTTTTATCAAGGTGATTTAAAATTTTATTAAAATTTGTTTTACTTTTTGCATGTATATTAAAATTAAATGCAACATAAGGATTTTTTAAGGCACAAGTAATCACTGGTATATTAAAATTTGGATATTCTATTGCTACGTTTCCAAAACATGTGATCACACAATTAATTCCTTCTGATATGAGTTTTTTATGAGAAATATTATTGGGCAAAAGTTTTAAACTTGGATAATCTTTAATTATATCATTAACAATTTGAGCAGAAATTCTCTGGTTAATTGCTATTTTTCCTGAATAGGATGGATGTGTTTTAATATACCACTCATATTTTGAGTTTTTAGATTTTTTTGCCATAAATAAAATCCATTCATAAAAATCTGGAAATATTAAATCTCCAAATGCATGAACTGCATCAAAGAAATCATGAGTAGTAATTAATATTTTTATCTTATTATTTTTTGGTAATACTCTTTCATTATCATTGTTGTTTTGTAAAGAAGACCTGGTCACATAATCCATACCTTCATTAGAACTTACTTTTCCTTTTATTCTGTTATATATTTTTAGCTTAGCTTCATTTAGAAATTTTTTTTGAATTGATTTTGATAGTTGATTAAATTTCTTTTTATAATCTAAATGATCTAAATTTTTGATATATCTTTGCTTATTTAGTCTAAAAACCTCCATACAATTAATTGCATATGTTGGAATATCCTTATTTATCGCTATTCTTAAAGGAATAGAATAAGAATAAACTGCATGATGTCCGACAACAGATTTAATCGAATTTAATGTAATATAATTTTCCCAATAACAAAAAAGCTTAATAAAATTTTTAAAAAAAATATAAAAATCTTTATTTAATTCAATTGTTTTTTTTTTATATCTTTTTAAATATGTATCATAAATTAAATCACCAACGTGAACGTTGTTAATTTTGATTTTTAAAATATCAGATTTATTTAATAATTTTTTTTTTAAATTTTTGTAAATTACTCGAGCTTTTTTCTCTAAAGTTAAATCAATAATTGGAATCAAAAATTCTTTTGTGTCAAAAGAATTATAAATTCCAAAATAATTAATTTTAAATAATGAACCTGCTCTCCACTTCAACTTATCCAAAAAGTTTAAATCTAAATCTCTAGTTATAAGAAAATCGTTATATATAGCTACAATTTTTGCATTTTCTTTTTTTGATAAAATATTAGAAAAATAAGATAATGGAATGTGACTAGTAGCATATGCATTGAATTCAATCAATATTTTATTATCCGAATTAATAACTCTATTTTTGAAAAGTTTTTTATTATGCAAAATATACTTAATTCTATAAAAAAAATTTTTAAGATTCATTTTTTTTATTTATAAGTAATTAGGTTTTTAATTTGATGACAAATATTTCTCACGTCTTTATTTTTTAATTCATAAAATATAGGAAGTGATACTTCGTTTTTAAAGAATAGTTCAGAGTTTTTAAGTTTTTTAAAATTAACTCTTTTATTTTTAAAAATATCTAATTTGTAAATAGGGATATAGTGAACTTGCAAATTAATTTTTTTTTTTCTTAATTTTTTAAAAAAAGTCTTTTTTGATATATGTATTTTTTTAAAATCTATTAACAAAGGATAAAGATGATAAGAATGTTCTTTGTTTGTTGGAAAATAAGGAATTTTACAAATATCAATTTTACTAAAAAAATTATTATATATTTGTGCTATTTCTTTTCTTCTTCTGACAAATTTATTTATTTTTTTTAATTGAGATATCCCTAGGGCTGCATTAATGTCTGACATTCGATAATTAAAGCCTGGTTCTTTAATTTTATAAATCCAAGGAGAAAAATTTTTTTTTCTTAAAATGCCATGAGATCTTAGTAAATTACATTTACTTGCAATTTTATTGTCATTTGTAATTACCGCTCCTCCTTCGCCTGTTGTAATGTGTTTTACTGGATGAAAACTTAATGCAGCTGCATCAGAATATTTAGTTTGATAATTAATTTGATTTTTATATTTGCCTCCAAAGGAATGACAATTATCAGAAATTATTGAAAAGTTTAATTTTTTTTTTAATTTATATAATTGATCCCAATCTGCTGGCAGTCCTCCATAATCGGTGACAACAACAGTTTTAATTTTTTTCTTTTTTTTTTTATAAAAATTTATTTTATCGATTAAAGAGTCTATGCTTATATTTCCATCCTCATAATTTACATCAACAAAATCAACTTTAGCACCAAGATGTAAAGCTACACTAGATGAAGCAACAAAAGTTATTGATGAAATTAATATTAAATCATTTTTTTTCCAACCAAGAGATTTTGCTATTAAATGCAAGGCTGCTGTTCCACTGGAAACTGATACAGCGTATTTACATTTTAATTTTTTTTTTAAAGAGTTTTCAAAAATATTTATTTTTGATCCTTGAGTTATTTTTTCTGACTTGAGTGAATTTAACACTGATTTAAAGTCCTCTTGATCTAAAAATTGTTTTCCATAATTTATCATTTAATTTTTACTATTTGATTATCTTTTAAAATAAATTTTTTATCCGCATATTTTTGATTTGTAACATTATGACTAGTATAAATTATAAGGTCATAAAGTTTAGAGTTTTTTAAAGCACTAAATATCCTTTTTTCTGATAAATAATCCACAGCAGATGTAGCTTCATCTAAAATTAATATTTTGTAAACCGAAGCTTTTAAATGCACAAGCCCTCTTGCAATTGCAATTTTTTGCAAATTACCTCTTGATAGTTTAATCCCATTTTCCCCTAATATTGTATTTATTCCTTTTGGCAAACTCTTTATAAAATTTTCAACGCAAGCTATTTTTAGCATTTCAGATAAATCTTTTTTATTTATTGAGGAGTACAGCGTTATATTGTTTTTAATTGTATCATTAAAAACAATTGGATCTTGAGTAATATATGAAATGAGACTTACTTTATTGTTTGGTATTTTTTTTGAGTCAATAAAAATATCTAAGGAATTTTTTTTATTCATCTGATAAAGACCTGACAAAATATCAAATAAAGTTGTCTTTCCAGTTCCATTTTTTCCTCCAATGTATACAAAATCTTTTCTGTGAACTTTAAGTTTAGCATTTTTAAAAATTAAATTATCATTAATTGAAAAATTCAATTTTTTAATTTCGAAACTATCTTTAATTGCCTTGTGAACAACTTTCCTTTTTATATTTTTACTATTTTTTTTTTTAAATAAATGAATATTATTTTTAAAAAAATTTAATGTAGCTCTACCAAACTCCAATTGATTTTTCATTTTTGATAAAGAAGCAAAGGAAGGGTATAATCTTGTAGCTACAATTAAAAAAGTTACTAAAAATGCAACTCTGTCAACTAAATCGCTTTGAGAATAATTTCCTGGTAGATCATAAAATAGAATTGTAAAAACACATGTAACTATGAATACTTCAAGAAAATGTTTTGGAATTATTCCATAAATTGATTTTTTTATTGAAACTTGTCTTTTTACTTTGTCATTGTATTTAAATTGATTTACAAAGTAATCTCCTAAATTAAAAATTCTAATATCTTTAAAACTTAAAAAAACAGTATTCAGTATCTTGAGAGCTGTTTTATTTAATGATCTTCGTAAGTAAGATAAATTTAATAATTTTTTTCTTAAAAAGTAAAAGTATAAAAAATAAAAAAACAGAAGAAAAAAAATTAATACTAAAGAAGATTTAAAATCATAAATTAAAACTAATGAAGATATTATAATTATATTAATACTGGTATTTATATATTCTAACTTCTGTCTTATAAAACCAGTGAACACATTTGTTTCTTCATTTACATTTCTAATATATTCAGAAACATCTTTTTTAAAGAAAAAACCAATATCTTTATTTAAATAATGATTAAATATAATTTTTGAAAATTTAAGTTTTAAAGTATTAATAAAATAAGTTACAAAATATGTGTATACAATTTGCAAACTATTCTTTATGAGGAAAAATAAAAAAATCAAATATACTATAAAAATAATAAGATCCATATTCAATGTATACGAATTGATATCTGCTAAAAATTGATAAATTTTATTTTCGAAATTATTTTCCAAAATTGAATTAAAGAAAACAATTATTAAACCTATTGATAAAAAGTCAGCGAAAGAAGTGATCAATAATAAAATTGATAAAAATAGTAGATTTAAAATATCTCTTTTTTCAAGGATAGTAAAAATTATATTAAGATCTTTAAGCATTCAAAAAATAAGAAATTATATATTTATATGTTTTTTTGGCATCATTATGATCTTTTTTATAAATTTGAAAGAAATTTTTAACACACTTATTTCCTAATAAAGCTAATTTTTTTTTTTCATTTATTATTTTATTAAATTTTTTTAAGTTATTTGTTGGGATTGCAAGACCAAGTTTTGAATATAATTTTAAATTTTTATCCATATTCAAAATATCGTTTAAAAATAATTCAATTGGTGGAACTTTAAGTGCCAAAGAATCTAAAAATACTGAAGATAAAGGTTCTGATAAAGAATAATCACATAACATTAGTAATTCATATAAGTGTTTATTTGAAATAACTATTTGATCTTTTGAAAAATTTTTAATTATCTTATTTAAATTCTCTAATTTAGTTCTTGGATGTAATTTAAAAATAATTTTATTATTTTTATTTGATAAAATAATCGAAATTATATTATTAATATATTCCTCCATAACTTTTTTTTGTTTTTCTGTATAAAATTCAAAGTTATATTTATATGAATATAAAAAAGTACATTTTGAATTATCTTTTAATATTTTTTTATTTTGAATAATTTTTTTAATCCAATGATTGTCAAATTTTGGATAGCCTGAAATGAATATTGGCGGTTTTATCTTGAGTTTTTTCCAATAATGATAGTCAAACCTAGAATTTAAAATCAGCAAGTTTCCATCTAAATTATACCTAGGTTTGTAGCTTTTTAATTTTATATTTGGGAACATTTTAGGAGAGCTGGGATAATGAATAACTTTAATATTATTCTTTTTAGCACTTTTTATCCAAGGGTTATGAAAGTCAAATTCCGAAAAAAAAAAATCAAATTCTTTTTTATTTAATTTCTTGTAGACATTTTTAAAATCATGAATTTTATCATTAACATAATTAATTAAAAAAAAATGATCTTTTCTAAAAATCCAAAGCATAATTTTTCTTAGGCTTCTTAAAATAAAAAAATCTTTTTTGGTTTGAATATAATATTTAGTAACTATTTTTTTCCATAATTTAAAAATTATTTTATTATTTGAAATATTTTTAAAACAGTCCTCTGATTTGAAATAAAAAAAAATATTATAATTTTTTTTGAATTCAACCAGCACTGGTAAAATCCAGTCGAGCTCGGATAATCCGTTTCTATTATAAACTATTAAATTTTTTTTTTTCATCTTATTTTTTTTGAAAGATTTGAATTTTATCTAATGATTTATATTTTTCGTCTAATTCATCAATTTTATCTCCAAAAAGAGAATTAAAATTTATCTCAAAACTTTTTTTAAATAAAAAACTATCAATATATTTTCTATATCCATGTAATAAATCAAATTTAAAAAATTTTTTTTTTTTATAATAGCTTTGATTAGTTTGAATATTTTCATAATTAAATAATTCATCAAAATACGCTTGGGTTTTATTTTCTTTAAAATTACCAATTCTAAGACCAAATCGTTGAATGAAATTTGAAAACTTTGATAATATTATCACACCATTTTTACTTAAAGCCTTATTTATTTTTAATTTTTTTTTAGGATTTTTTTTTTCTATAAACTTCTGATTATTTTCATTATGAAGATTTAATCCTTGTAAGAAATTATTATTATCAAACATAAATTCATATTTTAAAAAAACCACTCTATTGAATTTATGAATATAAAATTTACGTAACTGATCATAGTCAAATTTATCAAGATTAAACTTAGGATAATTTTTTTTAAAATTATAATCATTGTTATTTAAAAAGTATTTTTCTGGTCTTATAAAAAAACCTTTGGAAATGCATGACTCTAGATACATTGAAAGCATAAATTCACTTGGTTTTCTTAATATTATTAATATATCTAAATCTTCACCAAGTGAATTTTTAATTTTGTCACTCGAATTTTCCCAACTCTCTGGATCTTCACCGATTAAACCCTCGTGACTTATTAAATAATTATTTGGTATATCAATTTTTTTTGAATCAAATCCATACTCAATTGAATATTTTAAATGAAATATTTTTTTATTTAATTGATTAACATAATTATCATTTTTTCCTAAAAATAATAATTTGTTTAAATTGCAAAGTTCAGGAAATATTTTTTTTTGTAAAAATGTAGTTGCTGTTTTTGGTAATCCAATATGAAGAATTTTTCTAGACACGAATTTCATATTAGTATAACAATTTTGCATGAAAACAATATGTATTATTCCTGCTAGGGGTGGTTCTAAAAATTTAAAAAACAAAAATATTAAAAAACTTAATAGTAAACCTTTAATTTTTTATCCAATAAATGCTGCAAAAAAAAGTGGGGTTTGTGATCATATTTTTGTAACAACTGATAGCCCCACAATTGCTCATCACGCAAAAAAATTTGGGGCTGAAGTCCCATTTTTGAGAAAAAAGAAATACAGCCATTCAATGACAACAACTGAGGAAACTTTAAAACATGCATTACTTAGTTATGAAAAATTTTATAATGTAAAATTTGATATATGTGTTTTTTTAACTTGTACAAATTTTTTTAGAAAAACAGAGTGGGTAAAAAAAGCAGTAAATAATTTAAAAAAAAACTCCAAACTCGATAGTTCTTTTGTTGTAACAAAGCTATATAGACATTTTTGGCATGAATTAAAAAATAATAAACTAGAAAAAATTGCTAAATGGATGAAAAATTACACATCAAGACAAATCGCTCCAAATATGTACAGAGAAGAAACTGGTTTAGCATGTGCAACTAGAGCTAAATTTTGGAGAAAAGGAAAAAGAATTGGAAATAGAGTAAAGTTTATTATTTCAGATCATTCTTTTACTGGATTTGATGTAAATGATTATGATGACTATGAAATAATTAAAAAAATATTTGCTTATTTAAAAAAAAGAAAATTTAAAAAACTAATTAATTAATGAATAAAGACTACTGCATTCTTTTGTTTTCATATAATCGACCCTCACACCTCAAAAGAGTAGTCATTAGTCTAGAAAATTATAAAGTTAACAATCTTTACGTAATTTTAGATGGCCCAAAAAATAATAAAGATAAACTTGTTCAAAAAGAAATAATAACAAATGTTTTGGGTGAAAATAAAATAAAAATAAAATTAATAAAGAGAAAAAAAAATATTGGTCTTGCTAAATCAATTTATACTGCATTGGATAATTTTTCAAAAAAATATAAAAAAATAATTGTTTTGGAGGATGATTGCATACCAAGAAAAGAATTTTTTAGTTTTATAAAAAAATCTTTTTATTTATCTTTAAAAGATGATGGAATAGCTGCTATATGTGGATATCAATTACCTCAGCTACATAATAAAAATTTATCTAAGTTAAAAATATTAAAACTTAAACATTTTATCCCCTGGGGTTGGGCGATTAAATCGAAAAATTGGCAATATTTCAGGAAAAACTTTAAAAAAGTTAATTTAAACTACGATAAAAAAGACTTGCCATCTAATTTAAAAAAAATACTTAAAAAAAGTAAAAACAATGAAAAAAATATTTGGTCAAAAAACTTTGTCTTATTTAATTATATAAATAAAAAATTTTATCTTTTCCCAGATAAAAGTTTAATTAAAAACATAGGTTTTGATGGATCAGGAGTAAATTCAAAAATTACAGATATTTTTTACACTAAATATTTCAAAAGCAAAAAAATTTCTAATGAAATTATTGAAAAAAAAAAAAATTATCTATAAACAAGAGCAGGATTTAAGTAAATTAGTTGATTATTATTATTAATGAACATCATTATAGTTGGTTTTGGGTCTGCTGGTAAATTCTATTATGATCTTTTAAAAAAAAATGAAAGATATAATATTTTTATTTTAGAAAGTCATAAAATAAAAAATATTAAAGCAAGAATTTTTCGTGATTTAAAAGATTTAAATAAAGAAAATATTGATTTTGAATATGCAATAATTTCTACTCCTTCACATCTTCATTATAAATATTCTGAATTTTTTTTAAAAAAAAAAGTTAATGTTCTCATTGAAAAACCAATGGTTCTCAAACTAATACATGCAAAAAAATTAATTTTTTTAAGTAAAAAAAATAAAGTTAAATGTTGGGTAGCTTTTCAAAATCGTCACAATAAAGCTATTAGCAAATTAAAATCTGATATCCATAATAATAAAATAGGTAAAATTTCCTTAATAGATTGCGTGCTTTTATGGAAAAGAGATTATCATTACTACAACACAAGCTGGAGAGGTAAATATAGAAGTGATGGAGGTGTTTTAGCCAATCAAGCTATTCATCTTTTAGATGCTTTAATTTATATTTTTGGAAAAATAAAAAATTTTAATGTTATTGCCTCATTTAATAAGAAAAAACTTCAAGCAGAAGATTTAATAATAATAAATTTCTTGCATGAAAATAAGTCACTTTCCTCTTTCAAGGCCACGACTAGAGCATATCAAGATTATCAATCTGCTTTGGATGTAATTGGTGACAAAGGTAGGATAATAGTTAAAGGAATAAGTCTAAATACATTTAACTATTTCAAAGGAGGAAAAATTTTTGAAAATACCAAGTATAGTGAAAATTTCATGTTAGGATTGGGTCCTAAGAGTGGCATGGGAAACGGTCATTCAAAACTCCTTAAAGAATTTTTAAATGATAAAATTAAAAAAAGCTCTAAAGATCTTGAAATTGAAAAAAATTATTACTTGCTTAAGGTAATACATTCAATTTACAGTGCTATTTTTAAAAAAAAATTAAATAAAATTAAAAACTCTCAAAGTATCTGGGGGAAATAAAAATAATGAAAAATAAATTATTTATAAAAAACCTATCAAATAAAAACCCTACTAAAGATATAACGAGAGATGATATTATTTATAAAATTCCAAAAATAACAAATAAAAAAAAAATTACTGTAAAAATTAATAATCAGATATCATTTTCAAAAAAAAATTTACCCATAATTGCAGGTCCAAATGGAGTTGAAAGTAGAGAATTAATTTTTAATGTTGCTAGATTTTTAAAGAAAAAAGGTATTAAAATTTTGAGAGGACATTCATACAAGCCTTTAACTTTTCCGTATAGATCAAAAAAATACCTTGAAACACAAGAGATTGGTATGGATTGGTGTGACGAGGTAAAAAGACATTTAGGAATGACCATAGTAACTGAAGTAACTGAAATAAAATACTTAGATAGGATTGCGCAAACTGCAGACATTTTACAAATAGGTTCAAGAAATATGCAAAACTTAGAATTGCTTAAAGAAATAGCAAATACAAAAAAACCTATTATTTTAAAAAGACACTTTGGTGCGAGTTTAAGGGATTTATTGGGTGCGGCAGAACATATTTTAGTAGATGGAAACGAAAAGCTAATAATTTGTGAAAGAGGTGTTTCGGCTCCTCACACACATAGAGAAACTTCAAGATTTATGTTAGATATTCAGGCAATACCTGCTCTAAAGGAAATATGTCAATTTCCAATTATTTCAGATCCTAGTCATGCATCTTTTTGGGCACCTTGGGTACCGAGCTTATCTTTGGCATCTATTGCAGCAGGTTGTGATGGATTAATAATAGAAATGCACCCCAAACCAAAAGAATCTCTAGTAGATCCACTTCAACCATTAAATTACAATCAATTTTCTAAACTTCTAGACTCTTGTAAAAAAATTTCAAAAGTCATGAAGAAGAAAATTATATGATTTTAAAAAAATTTAATTTTAGCATTATTGGGTACCCTCTAAATAAACCAAGATCTGTTTCTTTATGGAGAAATTTTTTTAAAAAGAAAAAAATCAATCATAAAATGACAGCAATCGAGATTAAGCCAAAAAAAATAAATTTATTTCTAAAAAATTTCAAAAAAGATAGTTCTTTCATCGCCTCCGCTGTTACAATGCCTCTTAAAGAAAAAATATTTAAAAAAGTAAATACGATTGACAAAATAAGTAAATATGCAGAGTCAGTTAATCTTATTATTAAGCAAAAAAATAGTATCATTGGATACAACACTGACATTTATGGATTTTTGAAACGTGTACCAAAAGATTATAGGAATATTATGATCATGGGTTTTGGCGGAACTGGCAAGGCAATCTATAAAGTATTATTTAATTTAAAAAAAAAAACTTTTTTTTATATAATTACTAGCAAATATCGTTCGTTAAAAAAAATTAGTAATAATAGAAGTATATTTAGTAATAAAATTGACAATAAAATTCTTGAAAAAGTAGACCTTATCATTAATTGCACTCCACTGGGTAGTAATTTAAAAAAAGAATGGATTAAAAAATCACCATTAAACACAGCACAACTTAAAATGGTCAAAAAAAAATGTTTAATATATGATTTAGTTTATAAACCAGATAGAACATTACTATCAAAATTAGCAAAAAAATTTAAATTAAATTATGAAAATGGATTACAAATGAATACCCTGCAAGCTAAAAAAGCTTTAGATATAGTGAATGAGAATTTAAAAAGAAATTATTTTTAGTGATAATTAAAGAAATTACTCAAAAAATTGCTAATTATTTTAATTATAAAATCGTTAAAATAGTAAACAATCATTATAAAAATAATTATTCTTACTTTTATAAAGGTTTAATAAGAAAAAAATCACCTAAAATTTTTGATATAGGGAGTGATAAAGGTTTATTTATCGAGAAATTTAAAAATATTTTTGAAAGTTGTTTTATATATTCATTTGAACCAAATATTGAAACATTTGCAAAATTAAAAAAAAAATATCGTTCAGATAATAAAATTATAATTAATAATTTTGGTTGCAGCGACAAAAAAAGTAAAAAAAAATTTTATATTTCAAATGTTAGTGGAATAAGTAGTTTTTTTAAAATAAGCACAAAAACAGATTATTATTCAAGAAAAGCTTCAAATAATAATTTAGATACTTTGTTAAAAAAAACTACGCATGTTGAAACCAACACCATAGATAATTTTTGTAAAATAAATGATATCAAACACATTGATATTCTAAAAATTGACACTGAGGGCTATGAAGAAAAAGTAATTAGTGGAGCTAAAAGAATGTTGAAAAATCAGAAAGTTGACATCATTCAGATAGAGTTAACTCATTCCGATATATATAAAAACCAAAATTCAAATTTTGTCAAAAACAGTTTTTATGGATTAGAAAAATTTTTAATTCCAAACAAATATAGATTGTTGTTGATAGATGGCGGCAGTTATCAAGATTTAAAGTTGTGTCCTGTTTGGAAATCAGAATTACTTTATATATCGGAAAAAGCTTATAAGAATTTATTGAAGTTGAAAAAATGATTAGAAATTAATTTTGTATTTATCTAAAATTTTAAGACCGACTTTATAAGAACTAAAATCAACTATATCATCTGTTTCCAAACTTACATTAAACACCTCCTCTAAAGAAGACATTAATGTCATATGCCCAATAGAGTCCCACTCTGGAATATCATTATATTTAAGATTTTCTAATTTATCAGATGTTATTGAAAATGTTTCTTCGAAAGATTTATTATATTTATCAATATTATTCATAATTTTTTTTGATTTCATTTACTATTTTTTCATCTGTAAGTCCATAATGATCTTTTAAAAATTTATAAGAACCACTTTTTGAATATTGATCGTTAATTCCAAATTTAATAGCTTTAGGAGAATTTTTTATTTTACTTAAAACTTCACTTACAGCAGAACCTAGTCCACCAATTATATTATGTTCTTCAATTGTTACTATCAATTTAGAATTAGTGGCCTCTCTTAGGATTGCTTCTTCATCAATTGGCTTAATTGTATGCATATTTATTACAGATGATTTTATGTTTTCATTTGCTAATCTTTCGTTCACTTTTAAAGCTAGAGATACAGATGCACCACAAGAAAATATTTTTACATCCTTGCCATCAGCTAATTTAATTGATTTGCCAATATGGAAATCATAATCTTCTTTATAAACTATTGGATTATTTGACCCGCCAGTAAGTCTTATATAACATGTTTCATTATGAGTAAGTGATTTTTCGATGGCTTTGATTGTTTCAAATGAGTCTGCTGGTGATATAATTGTTAAATTAGGTATCGATCTAAGAATACCAACATCTTCGATGCAAGTATGAGTGTAGCCTAAATTTCCCAGCACTAAACCACTAGCTAAACCAACCATTGTTATTTTTTCTTTCATGTATCCAAGATTTACTTTTATTTGTTCACAACATCTAATTGTTTGAAAGGGTGCAAATGTAGTGGTTATAACCTTGTATTTTTCTCTTGCCAGACCTGTTGCTACACCAATTAGATTTTGTTCTGAGATACCCAAATCAATATAATTTTCTGGATGTTGTTTCCTAAAACGATCTAGGCCTGCTGATGTAGAAACATCACATGTTAAAATCATTAAATCTTTATTTTTTTTTAATAATTCTAACGCATAAAGCCCGAATGACGCTCGAGGTCCTATTGTAGAAAATAGTTTTATTTGTTTTTGATTTAAATCCATTAATTCAATTTATTTAATCTGTTTTAAACCTTTTTCATAAATAGATTTTGTCATTACTGAATGATGCCATTCATTATTATTCTCTGAAAAATCAAAACCTTTTCCTTTAATTGTATTGGCAATTAAAATATTTGGTTTTAGATTATCTTTTTTAGTATCAAAATAATTTTTAATTTTTTTGATATTATGTCCGTCAACTGCATCTGTATTCCAGCCAAAACTTTCCCATTTTTTTTGTAAATCTCCTAAATCTAAAATTTCCTTATTTGAACCTGTTTGTTGAAAATTGTTTTTATCAATAATTACGAACAAATTATCCAGCTGAAATTTTGGTGCTGCAAGAGCTGCTTCCCATACCGATCCTTCATTACATTCCCCATCACCTAAGACAACGTAAACATTAAAATTTTTTTTTCTTTTTTTTGATGCAATTGCTAATCCAATACCAAGAGATAAGCCCATTCCTAATGAACCATTTGAAAAATCTATTCCTAAATTCTCATTTTTAACTGGATGTCCAGCTAAATTACTATTATCTTTTTCAAAAGAATTTAATTCTTTATCTGATATTAAACCAATTTTATTTAAAGCTGCATAATATGCTAAACAAGCGTGCCCTTTACTAAGAATAAATCTGTCTCTTTTATCGTATTCTTTATCTCCTAACTTTTTTTGATTCATTTTATGTGAAAATAGAACAGATAAAATATCTACTATCGACAAAGCTCCACCAAAATGTGAGCTTGATGATCCTGCTTCAAACGCCATATCAAGTATAATTTTTTTTAGAGAATTGCTAAAATCTTCAATTTTTTTTAAATCAATATCACTATTTTTCATTACATTCCGCCATCTACTCTTATAGTTTGACCTGTCAAGTAAGAGGATAGGTCTGAGGCTAAAAATAAAGCTACATTCGCAATTTCATAAGGATTGGCAACTCTTCCCAATGACAGTTGTTTAACTACTTTTTCTAAAATCTCTGTAGGAGTATTTTCATTCATCATATCAGTGTCTGTCAAACCAGGTGCAATAGTGTTAACTCTTATTTGTTTTATTCCTATTTCTCTAGAAAGGGTTTGTGCTTGCGAAATTACAGCAGCCTTAGAGGAAGAATAAGCATTTCTTCCATAGTTGTTATCTAATCCTGAACTTGAAGATATATAAATAATACTACCTTTTTTATTTTTAATTATTTGTTTTAAAATTAATTGAGTGAATTTGGTTTGATTAAAAAAATTAATTTCAAATATAGATTTGAGATTTTTAATTGAGGTCATTTGAAAAATTGAATTTTCAATTATACCAGCATTATTGACGAGAATATCTATTGGAATACCATTTTTCTGTATTTTTTTTACACCTGAGTCAATACTTTCAACGTTACTAAGGTCTATTTCAACTGGAGTAATATTTACATTGTATTTTTTTTGTAATTCTTCCACTAATTTTTTGAAATCATCATCAATTTTTCTAACACAACCAAAAATATTAGATTGATTTTTTGCAAAAATTTCTAAAATAGATTTTCCAATTCCTCGATTACAGCCTGTAATTACTGCTGTTTTTTCTTTTAATAACATTAATCTACAAAATCTTCTTTTGAAAAAATTTCTTCAGCATTAGCAGGCTTAAAAATCGATTGACCTTGCTTAGTCATAAACTTTCTTATAAAACTTTTATCTTC
>MDSV01191835.1_pt1 | contig 20755 bp, 15 predicted proteins | sample 810851 | NCBI WGS metagenome assembly MDSV01 (sample SAMN05326640, study PRJNA326480) | marine metagenome | isolation source: seawater | place: Atlantic Ocean: North East | collected 2012 | reverse complement strand
CACTGGGGATAGGTATTTTGCCGTTGGTGGACTTTGCGAGGAAAGTCCAGTAGGAAGAATGCACCAAGACATAGATATAAGCATGTATTCTGACTCAGTTGATATTGGATCTATGGAAGTGAGTTTTGGGGCGATGATGTCTGATTGGAGCGGAGCAGATGTTCCTGACATGAGGCTTCAATTCTTAACCATGAATGGCACCTTGCTTGAAAGCACTGATTATATAGCAGGATCCCAATCCTCGTGGTTAATGATTGAAAGCGTTGTCGATATACCTATACTTACTCGAAAAATAAGATGTGAACTTAGGGGTATAAGAAATGAGGGAACAGATAACGACTGTTATTTCGACGACGTTTACCTGAGACTTGGCAGTGAGCCTGAATGTGACTTATCTATAGTAGATGTAAACGACGTCTCAAATCAAATCAACCTTACTGTATATCCGAATCCAGCCAATAAACTAGCTCAAATACTTTTACCAAGTGACTGGGGAACTAACATTGAGGTGAGATTAATTGATACCAATGGAAGGAAAATTGATATTGAAGCAATCATAGGAGAGTCAAAAATAACTCTTTATAAAAACTCAATAAAAGCAGGTATATATTCTGTCATACTAGTAAATGGATACCAATCGGGACAGACTAAAATAGTTTTTGAATAATTTGTTTAGAACGGTACGGTAGCACCTATCCAAGGTATACCGTATACTTCTTCAATTGGTAAACTGACGAAACCAAAATCCCAAAGTACATCTCTGACAGCAGATGCTTTTCGTATGCCTGTAAGGATGAAACTTTGGTTCTGATAGTTGGAATTTGAATTGAACTCAGACCAAGTATTCTGCGAAGAATTATACTGCCAATAGGTTGGAAAAGAAGAGAAATCAAGACAGAAATAAGCTTCCATCATAATCCAAAGTCTTGAATTCACCTCAATCATTGATGAAAGATTGAAGATATGATATCGTTTATTGATAGGATATGAACCTGATGCTATTTGTTGCGAACTTAAATCAGGCTCTACATAAAGATCACCACCATAATAATATCTATCATTTTGGAAGAATCCTATTCCATAATTGATAGACAAGTTTTTTCTTTCGTTACCGAAAGTTGTATTAACAAAAGCTATACCTAAAGGACTATCAGACACATCGTCAGAGAACGGGAATACACCTATTGCACCGGCGCTTACATGCATGTTTTCATTAACCTTTTTTGATAATTTAAAAGTAGCACCTGTCCCTAGTGGTGTCATAGTGATTCCTGTCGTCAAATTGTCTGTAATCCCATAACTTATTGAATTATACGCAAGCCAAACATTATGATAATACCCTTCGCCTTTTTTTAAAGGTAAAGCACTTGGAGAATAATAATACCTACTTGCCTGAGGATTAATATCTGTACTTCTTGTATTAACTTTTAATACTTGACCAGACTCGCTTTCATCTATATTGACAATATTAGATATTTCAAGTTTATCAATTTTTGTTTCTCCCATCAGTTCTGTTTCAATAATAAAATAGTCAATTGTGATCTCAAGAACTTTTCCTTCTATGATATTGCCGTTTTGTAATACTATTCTCACATAACGATCGGGGTTTTCTATTCCATTGTTTTGGTCTTGTGAATATGCGTTGTTGAAATTTAAACACATAATGCAACAAAAAATAATTGATATAAAATTTTTCATGTGATAAATTTATGAAGTTGTCAATAAACAATTTAATTCATTTTTTTTTTAACAAATGAAAAGACTATTTAAAAAAATATTTTGTTGTTTGTTACTTAATTCTTGCATCATCTCTCTAGCACAAGATTTTGAAAATTTATCTATTGCAAATGATGAGAGTCTTGAAATCGTAACATGGAATATAGAATGGTTTCCTAAGAACAATTCGACTCCCGACTATGTCAGGGATATAATACAAGGTATAGGAGCAGACGTATATGCAATTCAAGAAATAGATGACACAACCGTTTTTAAAAACACAATTAACGAAATTGAAAATTACGAGTATATTCTTTTAAATGGCTGGTTCGGTGGTTTAGTTTATGTTTACAACACAGAACATATTGAAGTTCTTGAATCATATAAGATTTACTCAACATCTGAATTTTGGAATCCACTACCTAGGTCACCGCTAGTCCTTAGGTTTTTATTCCAAGAGCAAGAAGTTTACGCCATAAACAATCATTTCAAATGCTGTGGCGATAATTATATCAATTTAAATAATGAAAACGATGAAGAAATGAGGAGACTCATTGCTAGTACTCTCATAGAAGAATATATGAGCGAAGAATTAGAAGATAAAAGAGTTATTCTTCTTGGCGACCTCAACGACATGATAGATGAACTTCCTTCTACCAATGTTTTCACTCCATTTCTAAACTCACCTGATCAATACTGGTTTGCTGACACAGAGATCGCCTTGGGGCCATCTTCTGGATGGTCCTACCCTACTTGGCCATCTCACCTTGACCACATCTTAGTAACTGATGAGATGTTCAGTGACTTAGAAGCCCCTTCCACTGAAGTCAGTGTAATAGACATTGCTTCTGAAATGGGAGGATGGTACAACTATGAGAATAACGTAAGTGATCATAGACCAGTTGCAATGATTATACAATTGAGTCCTCTTACCATTCAAGAAAATGTACCTCAAAAAAGAGAATTAGAAGGAATATATGACGTCCTAGGTAGATCAGTCTCTTACTCACCTGGAAAGGTACTTATATACCGCTATAAAGATGGATCTGTGTTTAAAATAATCAGCTTTTCTAGCAGCCAACCAGAGTAAGATTTAGCTCCACTAGCAACTAAATGATGGTCGTCGTAGTAGTTCGACTTATCACGAGATCCTGGCCAATCATTACCATTAATTACTTTTAGACCAAGGATATCTATCTCAAAATATAATCCGCATAATACAGGGGGAATTACTACAATTACATTTTCTTCATCAACCACTTCCCTTAGAACTTCTAGGTATTCATCAGGCATTATGTAGTTTACCTTTTCACCGCAATTAAAATCTCTTAGACAATTTCTATTTCTTTCAATAAATCCTAGTCCAGAATACATATCGCCTTTAACCATGGGATGGGGCTTACGAGTTACACCTAAATATTCATAGAGACTGAAGTAAACCTTAAGAAGAGGATTATATGGCTCAATCCTTTCTAGAGGTAGTCTTGGGCCATTAATGGTCCAATCTCTTTCGCATTCAACACTTGAAAGTGGGCCACTCCAAAGTTCTGGAAACATCTCAATTACTACCACATCTGGACTGCAATAGCCCTTAGCATATTCAAGTACTGCTAGTGAATTTCCCAGTTTTTGGGCTGAAGAACATAAACTGAACGCGCTAAAACCATTCGCCTCCAACACATAAGGATCTATTCCGCAATAGCAAGTTGAGCTTCCTAGAAACAAGAAATCCAGATCGCTTATTCCACTTGAGAACCTAGACTCGAATTCCTCTGTTCTGAGCCTTAATCCACCCTCGTCTGTTCTATTTGCTACTAAGAGAGTCTCTACTGTCTGAGAGCTTAAAGCAATAGACCAAACCACGGCTATAACACACAACGCAAAAAGCGTAAACTGTAATAATCGTTTTAGCACCTGCCTCATCAGAATTGGAAATAAATAAAACTAGAACCGTTTTGTAGATTCTTTAAAATCATCACCACTGCTAAAGCGTAAACAGACCATCTAATGGGAAGCATCTTAGGTCTGAGCCACTTTGAAGGAATTTCACCAGTCCTACTTAGCCAGTCAACACCAAGCATTATGATCAGGTAGAAAAAAGCAAGCTTAACAAACATCACTTCTCCAGATAAATTCCAATTTAGAATTTCAGAGAAATATTCTCCTGCATGAGAAATACTTTCAGCTCTAAAGACAATCCAAGCAAGAGTGACTAACGAATATGTCACTAGCATTGAAACGAGTTCATTAAACTTGGGCAATAACCTCCCTTCTGCGACTACTCCATCAGCATACTTCCTATTCTTTCCCAACACAATTAATGGAACGAAAAGAAGGGCGTGAACGCCTCCCCAAGCTACAAAAGTCCAATTCGCACCGTGCCAAAGCCCACTGACTAAAAAGATTATAAATACGTTTCTTACAACTCTCACCTTTCCGCCCCTTGATCCACCAAGAGGCATGTATAAGTAATCCCTAAACCAAGTGCTCAAACTAATGTGCCATCTCCTCCAAAACTCTCCTATATCTCGAGAGAAATAAGGGACTTTAAAATTAGTAGACAGATTAATCCCAAACAACCTCGAAGTTCCAATTGCTATATCAGAATACCCGCTGAAATCTCCATAAATCTGGAATGAAAAGTACACAGCACCTAGCAGTAAAGTGGGTGCTGAATGTGATGAAGGGTCGTTGAATATCATGTCTGCGTACCTAGCGCAAGTATCAGCAACAACAACCTTTTTAAACATACCCCAAAGCATGAGCCTCAAGCCAGACACAGCCTGCTCAGAATCAAAAACTCTATGTTTTTCTATTTGTGGAAGGAGTTTTACCGCCCTTTCTATAGGACCTGCAACTAATTGAGGGAAAAATCCTACAAACGCTGCAAAAGCGATTGGATCATCAGTATGCTTAAGCTTTCCCCTGTATACGTCTATGGAGTAACTCAAGGTTTGGAATGTGTAAAAACTTATGCCTACAGGAAGAATGATCTGCATAGTCGCAGGATGCATCTCTACTCCTAAAGCGCCCCAAACTTCTATCCAACTATCGACAAAGAAGTTATAGTACTTAAAAAGGGCTAGGACTCCAAGGTTGCCCACTAAAGACATAGCAAGCCTAGCCTTATTCATATTCAGGGCTAAAAGGAAATCTAGGACTGTCGAGAAAACTATTAACCCCAGAAATCGCCAGTCCCAACAACCGTAAAAAACGTAGCTAGCAAGAACTAGGAAGGTGTTTTGGAATGCTAGAGATTTTTTTAACGACCAATAGATTGCAAATACTATCGGAAGGAATATGAAAAAAATGACTGAGTTAAACAACATATCAGTTAGTCCTTACTCTCCTTACTGCATCAGCCCAAAGAGCTGCTTTATTCTCCCTCCACTCAACAGTTTTTTCAGGTGAGAATATTGAGTCTACCTGTCTTGTGCACTTTAATTCGGACATCACCTTCTCCCCCATAGTAATTGCTGCCATCATTGCAACGCCAGCAGCTGTACTTTCAACGGAAACTGGCCTTTCGATGTTTACCCCTAATAGGTCAGCTTGGAATTGCATTAGGTAGTTGTTCGCTGAGGCGCCCCCGTCAACTTGGAGTGTAAATAGGGAGATTCCCGAATCTTCCTGCATTGAGTTAAGGACGTCCATGCTTAAGAAGGCCAGCGATTCAAGGGTTGCACGAATGAGCGCGTTGTCGTTTGAGTCTCTGGTTAGGCCTAGGATTGCGCCTTTTGCATGCATGTCCCAGTAAGGTGTTCCGAGGCCAGCAAACGCTGGGACTACTACTACTGAAGAATTAGGATGGGCTAAGGACTCTTCTAGGGCTATCTGTTCTGAATCGGAGGTTCTAGAGATGATTTTGAGGTCGTCTCTTAACCACTGTAATGCTGCGCCAGCAACTAAAACTGAACCTTCGAGAGCATAGGTTGTGATCCCGCCAATTTGCCAAGCGACTGTGTTGAGTAGACCTGATGGAGTCTTGGGGATGTCCGATCCTGTATTCATGAGCATGAAGCACCCCGTACCATAAGTGTTTTTCGCAGAACCTGGAGTAAAGCATGTTTGACCAAAGAGTGCAGACTGTTGATCTCCCATTATTGCAGCGATAGGAATCTTTTTATATAGTCCAAACACACTCGCACTCTCCTTTACCTCTGGTAAAATCTCCTTAGGAATGTTCAGCTTGTGAAGCATATGTTCGTCCCAACACATGTCATTAATATTGTAAAGAAGCGTTCTACTAGCGTTGCTTGGGTCAGTTGCATGAACTGCACCATTGGTTAGATTCCAAAGCAACCAAGTATCAACTGTACCAAAGCACAGTTCTCCGGCTTCTGCACGAGATCTAGCTCCTTCAACGTTGTCTAAAATCCAAGCTATTTTTGTCCCTGAGAAATAAGGATCCAGGACTAAACCCGTAGCTTTTTTACAATACTCACTCAGTCCTGAAGCCTTGAGTTCTGAACAGTAATCAGAAGTTCTCTTATCCTGCCAAACAATAGCGTTGTAAACAGGCTCACCAGTCTTTCTATCCCAAATAACAGTAGTCTCTCTTTGGTTAGTGATACCAAGAGCTGTTATGGGGTGAGATGTTGTCGATAGGATAGAATCGAGGACTGAGATTTGAGCTTCAAGAAGCTCACTAGGATCGTGCTCCACCCAACCAGATTCGGGATAATTTTGTGTAAACTCCTTCTGCTCAATTGCTTCAACTTCACCAGCTGAGTTAAATAAGACAGCCCTTACGGAAGTCGTTCCTGAATCGAGAGAAATTATGAAATAAGACATCTGATTAATACCTTCCTGCAAAATAAGAATTAGCTATTCAGATGCAAGAATTTGAAGTAAAAACAAGGGACAATTTATCGCTAGTTGTCAAAAATTGGAATGAGGATGATATTGCTTCAGATAAAGCTCTTTTAATAATTCATGGAATAGGCGAGCACCAAGGAAGGTATGAGCACGTTGCCAATTACTTTGTTAGCAAGGGTTTTGCTGTTTACACTTATGACCAAAGAGGACATGGACTTTCAGGAGGCAAGCGCGGACACTCCCCTGGTGTAGACTATAATCTAGACGATTTAGAGGACGTAATTGCGAATATCAATTATTTAGAACTATTCTTATACGGCCATAGTTTTGGAGGAAATGTACTTGTGAATTACCTGCTGAGAAGGAAGAATGAAAAGCTTAAATCTGCTGTGCTAAGTGGAGCTTGGATAAAGCTTAAAATCCAACCTTCTAAAATTGACCTAGTTCTTGCAACGGTTATGAATTCAATCTACCCAAGCTTTACTCAGGAAAACAAACTCGACGTTTCTAAACTTTCAAACATTGAAGAAGTGGGACAAAAGTATTTAGATGACCATCTAGTACATTCTAAGATTTCAGCAGGTCTTTTTAAAAGCTTCTACGCTTCTGGACTTTTCGCAATTGAAAATGCTAAATCTCTGAACACACCTACCCTTTTGATTCACGGAGCTGATGATGAAATAGTTGATCCCGCAGGTTCTAAAGAATTTGCTTCAAGATCTGAGAGTGCTGAGCTTAAAATTTATTCAGACACTAAACACGAGTTGCACAACGACAATAAAGCTTTGGAAGTGCTAGAATTTATATGCAATTGGCTTGAAGGAAAGTAACTACATTGATTTAAGTGAACTATTTATCCCACTTAACCTTAGTGTACTTATCAAGCTTTAAAAGTTGAAGCATATAGCTTGAAACGAGCTTTAGCGATTGAGCCACGAATAATGGATTAGATAGAGTAAGAATGGATGCAATTACTACAGTCACAGAGTAATGCCACATCAAGATTTCTTCTGAAAACAATGCAATTAGAGACGCAATAGCGTAAAGAATGGGGGCTGTGTACTTGAGGTATTTTTGGCCGTAGAGGAAAATAAGTTGCACCAGACCTATCCTTCTCAAAGTAGAGGAATTGTGTGTTAAAATCTGAATTAAACCAGCTGTAATTCTTCCCTGTCTTCTTCCAGAATAAAACTGATCAAACGGCACGTCGTGAACTATAGCCTCAGGTTCAAGAACCACCCTTTTCCCCTTTTTCATTACAAAAAGAGAAATAAGAAGATCATCAAGAATTGTATCTTCAGGTAACTTCTCTATTAGCTCCTTTTTAATTACGTAAAGAGCACCACACACACCAGTTGTTGAACCCTTATTTGATTCTCTCAATTTGAGGATATTCACCCACCTTCTTGCAGGTGAGATGTTTCCTGTTAACTCAAGCTGAGAAGACACTGCTCCAACATCTGCATCGAGCAATCTAGAAAGTAATTTTTTAACAGCTCCTTCTGAAAGGGTTTGGCGCACGTCACTGAATAACAATACAGGGAAACTAGAAGCACTTACCCCAAGGTTAATTGCGTGGGACTTCCCCTTCCTATATTCAACCTTAATAAGTTTTATAACATTTTTGTTTTCAAGGTTTTGCAGAATACTTAATGAATCATCACACGAACCATCATCAATCACTATAATTTCAAACAAGCCCACTCTAGCCAGATGAAGTTGAGAGGTGATTTCCAATACCTTTCTCTCAATATTTGTAGCCTCATTATGACATGCAATAATTACACTTACTCCATCAGCTCCAACGGAAGATTTTTCATCCCTTTCACCAGACGGAACGACATTAGGAAGAACCCTCAAACCCACAAAATAATCAAGGGCTGGAAGGACTAAAAATCCAAGGGCTATGAAATAGCTTATTTCTACCATTTCAGGCAATACTTTTTATCTCGTATTTCTCACCCATAAAAGTAAATGAATGCCCCACCATCTTTTCTAACAATTGAGATCCAATTGGCGAAGCTGAAGAAATAGCGTAGCACTTTTCTCCATTTACAAGAACCGCACCCAAAGGAACTCCTATCAAGAAGGAAATTCCATCAGCCTTTACAAAAGACCCCACGCCAACTTCCTTTGAAGCCTTTGTTTCAGAAATCTTAAGCAATGAGTGTTTAAGCAATTGGGTTTTGCTTAATTGAGATTCAGATAGAGCTAGCTCTCTTTCCATCATCGCCCTTCCTGTTTCATGTTTATCTCCAGCAGAACTTTTTGTCGCAGAACTTTTTGAGTCGTTGATTGAAGCTATTGACTCCTTTGCCATTTCGATTTTATCATCTACTATACTAAGCAAATCACTAATTACCACTTCTTTAAAATCTACAGTGTTCATACTGTAAAGCTAGGCCTAGCTGGATGAAGTTTTGTAATTTTAAATCATGCAAGAAACCTCTTTGACTAAAAGAGCCTTTACATTATTGATTACAGGCTTTTTTCCATTCTTTTTAAGCGCACAGTTTGTACCCCAAACTCAGTACACACATGCGCCTAACACTCCTGAATGGGCAACTCTTATGTACAATCACCCGGAAGAGGTCGATTCAATAAGAAGTGGATTTGAAGAGTGGAGAAAGGAGAATCCAGGTATTAAGAATAACCACAGTCAGTATTATAAACGATGGGTGAGACAGGCTCAATGGCCTAAACCTGTTGCGGATGCAGAATATACAGCAAAGCATAAGCAAGCAAAAGCAATGCGTTCAGGTGAGTGGTCTGAAATGGGTCCTTGGCACTATGATCCAGAGGTGGCTATGTACTTCGAAGTGCAGTCGCCGGGCGCGTGTCATGTTTACACGGTTGAGCAGTCAAGGTCAAACCCTGATGTAGTATACTGCGGTACCGCAACTGCGGGGATGTACAAGTCAACGAATAAGGGACTTAATTGGGATTTGATTACTAGAGACTTACCGGTTACGCAAGTGTATAGTATCGCTATAGATTCGGAGGATGAGAATTTGATTTGGCTCGGTGAAGGTAACGGAAAGCTGTATAGGTCTGAAAATGGTGGGGAAACTTGGAGTGTTTGTGGTCAAGGAACATACCAAACCACAGACAGATGGTACCGTACACTTATTCAAACGGATATGGGTCTTTTTGCTGCCACAAATAACGGTTTATTGTTTAGTGACGACCAGGGTGAAAACATGCAAACAATTTTAAGCGGTGAGTTCATGGAATTAGAACAACATCCTACTAACCCAAACATCCTTTACACAGTTCAGCTTTTTGGGAACTCAACAAAATTCATGAGGTCTACTGATGGTGGGATGACATTTTCAAGCATAGGATTAACTGGTTGGCCAACCCTAGAAAGTGGAGACCAACAGAAAAGAGCTGAAATCTCAGTTAGTGCCGCAGATCCAAGTAGAGTTTATGCTCTATGCTCAGGATCCACTAATGAAGGCGAAGGTATGTTTGGTTACTACGTTAGTTATGATGAAGGCTTGACTTTCGATTTTGAGTGCTGCGGAGATGGGCCTGGTGGCCCTTGGGAAGAAGGCACAAATCCAAATATTCTTGGGTGGAGTGGTGACGGAACTGGCGATGGTGGACAATATTATTACGACCTTGCGCACGGCGCCTCACCTACTGACGCGGACAAACAGTTTTCTGCAGGAATTAGCGTTTGGAGGACTGAGGATAATGGTAGCAACTGGTCGCTAAACGCGCATTGGGTAACGTGGTCTGGAGAATTTACTCATGATAGATATACCCACGCAGACGTACATGACATTAAGTTCTTTAAGTTAGAAGATGGATCGGTTGATATGTGGGTGGCATCTGATGGTGGGCTTTACTATTCATCTGACGAAGGCGACCACATTGAGCCTAGGATGTATGGATTACACGGGACTGACTTTTGGGGTTGGCAATCTGGATGGAGAGCAAGCAATGTGATGGTAGGTGGCACTTACCATAACGGTACTCTAATTAGAAATGACGAACTCTATCACTGGGGAGCTGATAGTGATACTAGTGGTGGATGGCTTGCTGAACTTGCGGGGGATAACTTCAGAGGATTCGTGAATCCAGCCGATGGAAACAGAGGTTACCACGATAATGGAGCCTTTAACTACAGTGACGACAGATTTACAAGAATTAGTGGAGCTCCATTTGACAACTCAAAAAACGCAAACACATCTTACTGGTACGGAGAGTACGGTAATTTCGCTTGGGATCCTACTAACTACAACAAGTTCTACTCTCCTGTGGGTAGTGAGCTATGGGTTACTGAAAATGGTGGTGCTGGGTTTCAGCTAGTAAACGATTTTGGAGGAGATAAGATTATTTCTGTTAAGATTAGCCCTGCTGATCCAAACAGAATTTATGTGAGTCACAAGCAAAACGGTTCTAACTGGAGGATTCACACTAGCGCTGACGGTGGATCAACGTGGGAAAACATAACTCTTTCGATTGCTGAGTCAAACTTTAATGGAGATAGACCCATCTACCTAGACGTAGATGGAGAAGATCCTTTAAGGGCATACTGTATTCTTCTGGGTACTCAGGATGACTACATGGTTTACTCTACTAGCAATGCTGGAGAAACGTGGAACAACCTTACTACAAGCACACTTGATGATGAGTACGTTGTCAGCATAGCTCATCAAAGGGGGACAAATGGAGGTTTATACTTAGGAACAACAAGAGCTGTTTATTACAGAGACGACAGTATGAATGATTGGGAGCTATTTAATTCTGGCCTTCCGATGATTACTGCTGCTACTTTCCTTCAAGCTGATTACTGTGGAGGTAATATTAGAGTTGCGGGACCTAGATCTGTTCACCAAAGCCCATTTTATGTAGAATCTGAAGTCCAAGCTGGATTGATGGCAAGCTCAACTGAGGTTAATCTTGCAAGCCCATGCCATCCTGAACCAATTCACTTTGCTGACGTTAGCGTTACTAAGTGCGACGGAACTACTTATGAATGGACTTTCGAAGGTGGAGATCCTTATTCTGCTTCAGGGACTGATGTATACGTTAGTTACACTCAGGCTGGTGAATTTGACGTTACACTTACCGTTACTGAAGCTGACGGATCTAGTAATACTGTGGTTTGGTCTGGTTTAATTTCAGTTTCAGACGAGCCTGTAACTGAAGAATGGGGCTTAGAAGAAGATTTTGATTCAGGATTATTCCCGCCAGAAAACTGGAGATTAGATTGTCCAGGACACCCATGGGAGCAAGCCTACGACCTACAAGATGAGACAAACGGTGTAGCGCAATTCCCCAACTACTGGGTTAGCACAGACGGTGTTTTTGACCAGCTTATTACACCAGGATTCAATCCAATTCCGGTAGATGTAATCACTTTTGACTATGCACACAGGAAATACGGCGACTATGTTGACGGACTTGAAGTTTGGGGACGACTCAATACTGAAGACGAGTGGACTGTGTTCTGGTCAGCTTATGGAGACGATTTAAGCGTTGAGGATTGTTACACTTGGTTCTGGTATGACACTGATGGTGAAGTAGCTTGGGAAACTGTAACCATTGTTCCTCCTAACTATTGGTATGGAAATGAAGGAGCATCATGTGCTGAATTATCATTTGTAAATGTTGGCGGATATGGAAACCACATCTGGATCGACAATGTTAGAGTTGGAACTCCGGGAAGTGTCGATGAACTCAGTAACGAAGTGATATTAAACGTCTACCCTAACCCATCTAATGGTGTGTTCAACTTTAGCTTGAGCAATGACATTAGACAGGAGTTTATGATCACTGATGCTATGGGCAGAGTAGTCGATAAAGGACTGAGTTCTAAAAGATTCAACGTAGATCTGAGCGGCGAATCTTCTGGGATATACTTGCTTTCAATTCCAGGTGTAGTATCTTCAAGACTAGTAGTGAAGTAATTAGCCCCCTCAAATGAATAATCTCAAACTAGTTTTCTTTTCGTGGTTTACGATTTGTTTCAGTGTAATTAATGCACAGCAACTTAATGTATACAACCCACAAGAACTTTATGACGAGGCTGGAGGACTGTTCGATAAGGACATTGTAAGAAACATGTTTGTCGACTTTGAAGACCCTAATTACCACACAACACTTGTCAATGCATTCTTTGAGAACCCATCCCTAAGAATACCAGCAACTGTTGCTATTGATGAGATGACCGCATTCAACGTGGGAGCTCGATATAAGGGAAATTCTACATTCTGCCTTCCTAACGACGAAGGGAATGTAAAGGTGCCATATAATTTAGACTTCAACTACTTTGATGAAGATGGTGAACTTCTAGGGTATCACAAGGTTAAACTAGCTAACGCATGGATGGACCCCACCTTTTCTAAGGAGTATGTTGCAGCTCAAATCTACCAGAGATATCTCCCCACTCCAGAAGTAAATCTGGTTGCTCTACATACTCAAGGCAACTATACAGGAATCTACGCTAACACTGAATCCATCAATAAGCAATTTCTAAAAAAGCATTTTGATGAAAATGACGGAGCGCTTTTTAAATGCGATGGTTCAGGTGTCTTTTGCGGAGATCCCAACCCCAATGCCGGTGAGCCCAACCTAACTTGGCTAGGAACCGATTCTGCTTCCTACTACAATAGTTACGTTATTAAATCAGATCACGGTTGGGCCGAGTTAATGGACTTCATCTACATCCTCAACAATAACCCTAACGAAATTGAGAGCGTACTAAATGTTGATAGAGTTCTTTGGGCTTTTGCATTAAACCAAGTCATCTGCAACTACGACACGTACAATGGATACTACGTACACAACTACTACATGTATCTCTCAGAAAACGGATTGTGGCAAATGATCCCTTGGGATTTAGACAATTCATTCGTGGGCGCTTTACTCGGATGGGATTATTTCAACCCCAACAACCTCTACCACTATGACATCTACAACGGGGAAGACCCAGAAATGAATAGGCCTCTATTGAGCGTCTTACTTTCTAACCCTCTTTACAGGAAACAATATAACGCTCACCTCAGAACAATTATTGACGAAAGCCTAGATGTAATCGCGATAGAAAATGAGGCATTTGAAATTCAAGGATTAGCTGAAGATCAGGTTGCAGCTGACTTTAATAAGCCATTTCCACAAAACCTTCACACAACAAACGTAACTGACCCCATTTTTACTGGATGGGGATTTGGTGGAATAACATCAACAGTAGAATCTAGAAAACAATTCTTAAACTCAAGTAGCTGCCCAGAGCTGAACTACGAAGCACCAGTTATTAGCAGCATAGGTCCCCTAAACTGGTCTTCAGACGCAACTGGCACTTACATAACAATTCAAGTTACTGTAGCTAATGCTTATGAAGTAGATTTAATTGCAACTACAAGTGAATACAATAGTCATTTCGAAGCTTATGAAATGAACAATATTGGTGGTGGAGTATTCGAGACTCACTTGTACTTTGACTTAAACTCTCCTGTTGAATGGAAATTTTACATTAGAGCTATGAATGAGGATGCTATGACTCTTTCACCAGCCAGAGCAGAATACGAATTCTACTATTTCACAACCCCTCTTGGATTTGAAGAAGCTACAGTTTTAAGTGATTTTGATTTAGTACCCAACCCTACTTCTTCTCTGTTTTCTATGAGGGGGATTTCGTCTGCTGACATGATTACTGTTAGAGATACAAAAGGAAGAGTCGTCCACACTCAATCTGGCATTACCCCTATTGAGGCTCGCTTTTGGGGTGCAGGAGTTTATTTCGTTGAAGTAGAAAACGGATCTAATAAAACAGTAAAAAGACTTGTGGTTTGCGAATAACCTCTCTCCTGCTATTATTGTTCTTCAACCTGAGCTTATACGCTAAGGTTGATACATTATGGGTACATAGTGATGCTATGAACAAGGAGATTGGAAGCACAGTTATTTTACCGGATAATTACGACACTAGCAATTGGAGCTACAGAGTTGTTTACATCCTACACGGAGCTGGTGGTGATTATGGAAATTGGTTGAGAAGATTCCCTGAGCTCGAAGATTTGGCGAATAAACATGGGTTTATTCTGGTTTGTCCTGACGGAGATAAAACCAGCTGGTACCTAGATAGCCCTATAGACTCTAGCATGCAGTATGAAACATATATCATTGACGAACTCGTGCCAGAAGTTGATTCAAGATATAGAACCAAAAAAAGCAATGTAAGACGAGCCATCACTGGCCTCAGCATGGGCGGACACGGAGCTCTTTTTTTAAGCTTAAGAAATCCTGAAGTATTCAGCATCGCAGGCAGCATAAGTGGAGGTGTTGACCTTAGGCCGTTCCCTGGAAACTGGGATCTACCTCTAAGACTAGGCACTATTGAAGAACGGCCTCAAAACTGGGAACAGCACAGTGTAGTTGCAATTGCTGAAAAAGTAGAAAAACTACCCTATCACATCATTTTTGACTGTGGTACTGAAGATTTCTTTATCGAAGTAAACAGAAACCTTGAATCAGTTCTTAAATCAAGAGGTGCTAGCTACGAGTACTTTGAAAGAAAAGGGGCACACAATTGGCCCTATTGGAGGGAATCAATTGTGTACCACCTTGAATTTTTCGAGGAGACTTTTAACTTCTACAACAACTAGCAAGCATAATTGCTTCATAACAGTCTTAATGACTTATCTGCAGGACTTTACTAGATGCATGACCATCAGAAGTCGTTAACCTGTATGTATAAGAACCTGGTGTAAAACCTGCTAGCTGAGGATTAATTACATGATAACCCTCAGAATAACTAACGCCATCTAACCAAGTATCAACTACTCTTCCATTGATGTCATAGATATTTATACTCACTTTTACTCCACTTTGAGGAATATGGAAGCCAACCGTTACAGATGAATTAGATTCTGCAGGATTTGGCCAAGCAGGGAATAGTCTGCTTTCCTCGTAAACGAATTCATTTTCATTAACTACAGTAAAAGAAATATCCTCGTCTCCCTCCTGGTACTCTACGTACTGGAAGAAACAAACGTACATCTCGTCAGTAGTGTAGTCGCCAAACTGCATAGGCTGTGGTGGGTTGTTAGGGTTGTATGGGTTGTTTGATGTGTTATCATAGTCAGCAATAGCGTGAATAGTATATCCCCCAGGAATATGAACCATAGACGGGTAAGTGAAAATCCCCTGCCAATGGAAATCCCAATCCGGTATATGAATTAATGGAATAGTATCCTGATCATTATATGACGTAGCATACACCTCCCATGACTTGCCTAAAAGATGAGAATGAGGAATTATAGAAATCAAACTAATATCCTGAGGAATAAACATCGTTCCATGGAACGACACTTCTTGATTAGCAGGTATGTAGAATGATTCGTCTAAATGCATAGGACTCATTAGAGCTGACTCAACAACTCTTTCAACTGGCTCATCAGCAAAAAAGACGTTAACCTTGGTTTGGTCTGATTCATCAACCATACTAGATCCATAGTGCATTTGAAGAAGCAAGTATGAACCTGCTGCCATTTTCTTACCAATAGAAGGCGGGAAAGCAAGAGCTTCAATTCCTGGCGCCCATCCTCCAAACAAATCGTCCTCTACAGTCACACCATAACTACCAAAATTCTCGTAACCTGGCTCTTCAGAAGCATTATCCATTGCAATCGCTTGGTTAATAGAATTGATGTTTGAAGTATAGCCCACAAGGCCGTGATGAGCGATATTACTGTTATCAGGTCTAATTTCAATAGCCCTAATTTCCTTTTCCTCTGTCAGACCTGAAGGCAGAACAAAAACTTGGTATTGCTCTGTTCCATCTCCAATATGAACGTATGGCTCTGACATTTCAAGAACTAGGTCAGGCACCCCGATTTGGCTGTCTTCAGGGAATTCCGGAAGTCCAGGATTATCAGCGGGGTCACCCTCTGGCATGCCTACCGCAACCCAATCAGCAAATACCTGCTTCTCCTCATCTGTAAGGTATCTCTCACCAAGGAATGAAGAATAGTTATGGTCAGGCGTCCAAGGTGGCATTTGGTCTGACTGTATAACATAATCTAAAAAAGACCCCTGAGAACTAACCTCTTCGTAATTCGTAAACTGCATAGGACCAATCTCTCCAATCCTGTGGCATTCAGTACAATTGTTGTAAATAATAGGCGCAATATCTTGGTGGAAAGTTGGCTGTTGAGCTAGAGCACTCATAGCTATAGCAACACAAACAATTAAGGCAGAATATCTATTTACAATCTTCATCTTAAATAATTTAAGTTGTTAATTTACCATTTAAATGGTTAATCATGAAGAATTGAGTTTGATAATTTACAACTATAACAAGTCACTCAGAATATATACCTGAAGCCAAACATTCCGCATCAAACCTCAAGAATCCATCTCCATAAATTTCAATTACTACCAATCCACTTAAATCATAAATTTTTAATTTTTCGTAACATCCAGTATTTACATATCTACGACATCACTCGAAGAAAAATTTTAGAAGAAACATGTAACACTGACGAACTAACTCATTAAGAACGGCAGGTGGAGCAATTTTCACTTTACATTAAAGCAAGTTATTTATAGTTCAGAAGCCCAATTAACAAACTCCTGATCTGTTAAGGCTTCTAAAAATGACTTGAGGTCGTTTCTTTCTGTATCTGAGAGTGCAAATGGGGTAATGAGATGAGATTTGTTTGGGTTTGAAGAGCCTCCACTCATGTAATGATCTAAAACCTCATCTAAATTTACCAATGAGCCATCGTGCATATATGGATAAGTCAAAGCAACGTTGCGCAATGACGGTACCTTAAATTTTCCTCTATCACCTTCATCTCCAGTTAAATTAAATAACCCTGGATCAGTAAAAACTTCATATAAACCGTTGTTTACTATTGTAAAGTTTGATTGAAAAATACCTGAGTGACAGGACTTACAGCCCTTTAATTCAAAAATCTTAAGCCCAGCAATTTCTGATGGGTTAAGAGCTGTGGAATCACCTGTGATATACCTATCATATGGTGAACTACCAGATATAAGTGTTCGCTCAAAACATGAAATTGACCTTGTTATAACAAATGGCGTAACCTCGGTGCCGTAGGCTTCTAATGATGCCTCAATATAGCTAGGGTAATTATTGAGAGCATCTGCTATATCAAGAATGTTATTGTGAAATTCATTTTCTTCTTGAATGGGAACTAAAACTTGCATTTCAAGAGTAGGTATACCTCCTTCTCTAGTAAAATATGGGTGATAACCGATGTTTGCAAGTGATGGGGAGTTTCTGACTCCAATTTCTCCACCCACACCTTTATTTGTGGGGAAGTTTGTAGCAAATAAAGTCTGAGGCAAATGGCATGATGCACAGCTTTTGCTACCATCAAGAGAGAGTTTGGTCTCGAAAAACAGCCTTCTACCCAGCTCCCACCTCTCAAGAGAAAGTTTGTTATCGACAGGATGCGTTAATTCTGGAAAATGGGCTGGAGTTTCCAGCCAAGGATATGAAGGTTCTGGGGGTCTAATATCACAAGAAGCCAGAGTGACAGCTTGTAACAATGTAAGTAGGTATGCAGTCCTTTTCAAATCAGAGGATGCTTTCTAAACCAGCTTATTTAACTAGTAGTTTTTCTGAAACCTCTCCGTTGATTATAACTAGATAAACACCAGGATTAAGGCCACTCAAGCTAATAACAGCTCCAGAGTAAATTTCATGTTTCACAGTTCTACCCTTAAGATCAAATAATTCAACTAGTGACCCTGCTTCTAAACCTTTTACCATCAATTCAACAGTTGCAGGATTAGGGTAAATATTAAATTCTGAAAAAGCTTGAACATCTACTCCAACAACGGCAGGAGAAAAAACTAATTCGCGCATGTTTTCTAAAGATCCAACAGCAGATGTAGATGTTTCAGAGTGCTCAAATAATCCTCCAGCTATGCTTATATCACTGAAAATTTGGTCATATCTAGCATCAAGGTGAATAATTATCTCATCATTTTCGTAACTACAATTTGCTTCGTGTGTTTGCTGAAAATAATTAGCATCCCCAAGCGAGTGTAGTTGCATCATATCACTAAGACTATTACCAGCGTCTCCTTCTACACATAAAAATCTGTATCCGCTAGTCCAACCCCAATGCATAGATGGGTTTTGATGAGCAAGTGGATGGTCTTGTTTGTAAAGTGAAGGATCCTCGTGATTATAATCTAGCTCCACTCCAACACTAAAGATTATTTGTTCTATTTCTTGCACATTTAATAATCCTAAGAAGTGATTGTTACCATGAAATGCGTCAACTAACAACCACATCTCGTCGATATGAGTTTCCTGACCTCCGTCGTGAACGATAGTAAATTCTGACAAGTAGTATTGAAGTCTATCTACTCTAAGGTCAACATCTCCAGGGCCAGCTGAATATACCCCTCCCTGCTGTATAACTTCCTCGTTAAATAGATGATTAATATTAAGTCTGACAGATGTTTGGGCACTAATTAAAGACGCACTCAAAGTGCAACATGCACAAATAATGATTTTAAAAACCTTCATTTCTTTTCGATTACAATTTTAATTTGTCACTTCCTCCTTTTACAAGCTCCATTTTCACAAAGAAAACACCTAAATCTCAGTCGCAAACTTCAAACATCTGAAAATTGCTAGTTGAGGTAATTGAAGACATAAGTAATAATGTCCTTTTAAAGACTTTCAACCTATTAATTTGGTTGCTCGAATAAAAAAAGAATTTTTTCGAAGCTAGGTTTTATAATTAAGATACTCATGCAGTGTAAGAAAGTAGTTTTTTAAAATACTGTGTGCTCTCCTCTAAAAGTTGCTTTAGATGTTCAGGAAATGGGGCTGACTTAGGCTTATACTTAGCAAATCCAGATGAAGAGTGTGTACCAGTATACCAGTTTTTAGCCCAAACCCCGTCTTCAGGCCGAGCTCCAGGCTCCCAGCTTAGCATTTCATCCATAAACTTAATACCTGCAGCATCGCAAATTCTACTCAGCTGCTTTTCTGGGTTTAACAAAATGTCTCTAGACTCAACAACCACAAATTTAGCTCCCATAGATTCGAGTTTTTCTATCAACTCAACATGAGCCTTATAACCCACTTCACTAATTGATGGATTTTCTATGACTTTATCAAAAGACGGCAACATATCCCGAGGATCACGAGTCAGAATAACATTTACAACATCCTTCATAAATTCTATATCTAAATCAAGAATATGATGAGCCATATTTTTAAAAAACAGCTCATTTGTTGAACCGGGGAAATCTCCTAGCATAAAATCAACCACCTTCGCGCCATTATTTTCCATAGTTCTCAAAATCTCCGAACATCCTGGATGACGCAAGCGAGTTTCCTCAGAAACACTTCTTAGATAATGAGCGTAAAGCGGCTCGTCAAAAACTTGACAATTAGGGCGTTGAGCAAATGAATACATAAGCGATGTTGAAATATTCCTAGGACCTGACCAAAGACAAATTCTAGTGAGCTTATTCATTTTCAATCAATTCATTGTAAAGCTTAGAAAGTCGTTCTGTCATAGCTATTGAACCCTTGCCAATACTACGACCATCAACAAAAGTTACAGGCGTCAATCCACCAAAACTACCAGTCACAAAGGCCTCGTCTGCTGAGTAGACGTCAAATAATGAAAAGTCCTTTTGGAGGCATGTAATTGAGTTTTGTTCACAAATGCGGATTACGTTATGTCTTGTGATTCCATTCATACAGTATGCACCTGTTGAAGTCCAAACATCCTCCCCTCGAACTATGAAGAAATTTGTTGAATTACATGTAGACACAAAGCCTCGTACGTCGAGCATAAGTGCTTCGTCAGCTCCAGCCTCTAATGCTTGGGTAAGGGCTTGAACCTCGTGAAGTTTACTGTGGCAATTCAATCTGGGGTTTAAATAATCTGGTGAACCGCGCCTAACAGTGCTAGTAAATAAAGTGATTCCTCGATTAAATGACACAGAACTAGCTTTTTTATACTCTGCTATAATTACGATGTTAGGTCCGCTTATAGTGAGTCGAGGATCTTGGGATGGGGTCGTTTTAATCCCACGTGTAACCATCACGCGCACATGTACGTCACTTACCATTGAATTTGCCTCTAAAACTGAATAAATACTCGACACGAGCTCATCACGAGAAAATGGCAGAGTCATGTGAACCGCAGAAGCTCCAGCCCACAACCTGTCTAAATGAAGGTTAAGAAAGGCTAGTTTTCCATTG
>MDSV01047204.1_pt1 | contig 20760 bp, 18 predicted proteins | sample 810851 | NCBI WGS metagenome assembly MDSV01 (sample SAMN05326640, study PRJNA326480) | marine metagenome | isolation source: seawater | place: Atlantic Ocean: North East | collected 2012 | reverse complement strand
TAATTCCACAATTTAAAATTATAAAACAATCAGTCGAAGCTTTTGGAATTCAATCTATAGAATTAAAAGGTTTTGAAGCTGATGATATTATTGCAACTTATGCCACTCAAGCTTCAAGAAAAAATTGGAAAGTTTCAATTGTTTCATCTGATAAAGATTTAATGCAGGTTGTAAGTAAAGATATTAATTTACTAGATACTATGAAAAATAAGACTATAGGCCCAGATCAAGTTTATGAAAAATTTGGCGTTAAACCGGACAAAGTTATAGATGTCCAGGCTCTTGCAGGTGACAGCTCCGATAACATACCTGGAGCTCCTGGTATAGGCATAAAAACAGCAGCAGATTTAATTAATCAATTTGGAGACTTAGAAAAATTATTGAAGAATTTTGATGAGATTAAACAAGTTAAAAGAAAAGCAAGCATTAAAGATAATATTAATCAAATTAAAATCAGTAAAGAATTAGTTACGCTCAAGAATGATGTCAAAGATATTCCAAAACTTGAAGAATTAGAAAAAAAGGGAATTTCTATTTCTAAACTTGTTCCTTTTTTAATTGATTTAGAATTAAACAAATTATCAGAAAGAATCATTAAAAAAAATCCAGATATTAAAATTGAAGCAAAGAAAAAAAATGATCAAAAAAAAGAGCAATCTAAAAGTGTTAGTAATGATATAGAAGAACAGAACACCCCCTCAAAAAAAACTAAGTATTTTTTAGTTAACTCACTAGAAAAATTAAAAAAAATAATTCATGAAATTAATGATTCAGGTCATTTTGTTTTTGATGTTGAAACAGACTCTTTAAATATTATAGAGGCAAATTTAGTAGGAGTTGCTATTTGTTTTAATCTTGAAAATGCTTACTACATTCCCCTGCAACATAAAGATTCATTGAATGCTTTGATACAAGAGCAGATTTCAATGAAAGATTTTATGAATGAAATGAAATTACTAATGCAAGATGAATCAATCATTAAAATAGGACATAACATAAAGTATGATATTTCTATCTTAAAAAAATATGATTTAGAAGTTAATAGTTATGAAGACACCATGCTTATGTCGTATTCTTGCGACGCTGGGGTTAATCGTCATGGAATGGATGAATTAGCAAGGATCCATTTAAATAGAGAGACAATAAAGTTTAAAGATGTTGTTGGATCAGGAAAGTCACAATTAACATTTGATCAGGTAGATTTAAAAAGGGCTACAGAGTATGCTGCTGAAGACGCAGAAATAACTTATAAATTATATAAAATTTTAAAGAAAAGGGTCAAACAAGAAAACAATTCCTTAGTTTATTCAACCATTGAAAAACCATTAGTTGCTTGTCTTATGAGAATGGAAATTAATGGAATTAAAGTTGATAATAATTATCTTCAAAAACTATCAAATGATTTTTCTAAAAGAATTTTAAAATTGGAAAAAGATATATATAAAAAAACTAAAGTAGAATTTAATATTGGCTCTCCAAAGCAACTATCTGATGTATTATTTAATAAATTAAAATTATCTCCCCCAAAAAAAACTAAAACAGGTGAAAAATCAACAGGCATATCTGTCTTGGAAGATCTTGCATATGGAGGTAATGCAGTTGCGGAGGACATTATTGAATGGAGACAATTATCAAAACTAAAGAATACTTACACCGAAGCTCTGCAAAATCATATAGTAAACAAAACCCAAAGAATACATACTTCCTATGCTATGGCTTCAACAAGTACAGGCCGCCTAGCATCTTCTGATCCAAACTTACAGAACATTCCAATTAGAACCGATGAAGGACGTTCAATTAGAACTGCTTTTGTAGCAGAAAAAGGAAATGTAATCTTGTCAGCTGATTACAGTCAGATTGAGTTAAGAGTACTTGCACATATGGCTGATGTACCTCAATTAAAAGAAGCATTCAATAATAATGAAGATATTCATCAAATCACTGCTTCAGAAATATTTAATGTAAAATTAAAAGATGTTACTCAAGATCTTAGGCGACAAGCAAAGGCAGTAAATTTTGGAATCATTTATGGAATTTCGGCTTTTGGTTTAGCAAAACAATTATCAATTACAAATTTTGAGGCCAATGAATTTATAAAAAGTTATTTTCACAAATTTTCAGGAATAAAGGAATTTATGGATTCAACAAAAGAAAAGTGTCGTTCAGATGGATTTGTAGAAACTCTATGTGGAAGAAAGTGCTTTTTCCCTAGAATAAAAGATAAAAATTTTGCGCTCAGATCTTTTCAAGAAAGAGGTGCTATTAATGCACCTATACAAGGTACAGCAGCTGATATTATTAAATTTGCAATGATTAATATTAATAAAAGGTTATCTTTAGATGTGAAAGATTGTAAAATGTTATTGCAAGTACACGATGAGTTAATTTTTGAGATAAAAAAAAGTAAAATTGATAAATATTTAAAAATGATTACTCAAGAGATGGAAAAGGCCTTGGAGCCATTATTTCAATTAGATGTTCCATTAGTAGTAGATAGTAATTATGGTGCCAACTGGAATGAGGCTCATTAATGGTTGAAACAATAGTATTGGTGACAGGTGGATTTGATCCTATTCATTCTGGACACATTGCATACTTTAAGTCTGCAAAGAAGTTAGGAGATAAATTAATTGTTGGTGTGAATTCAGATAAATGGCTTATTAAAAAAAAAGGGAGCCCATTCCTTCCTATAAATGAGCGGACTGAAATAATTTCAAATTTATCAGTAGTTGATGAGACTATAGAATTTGAAGATGATGAATATAATTCAGCGGCGAATGCAATTACAATCGTTGTGGAAAAATATCCGAATCATAAAATAATATTTGCTAATGGAGGTGATCGAAATTCTGAAAATATACCTGAAATGAAAATTCACGGAGAAAATCCAAATATTCATTTTGAATTTGGTATTGGTGGAGATTTTAAGAAGAATTCATCAAGTTGGATTTTAAAAAATTGGCACGGGCCAAAGGAGCAACGTCCCTGGGGATGGTATAGAATTATTGATGATAGTGAAGATCACAAAATAAAAGAAATTCAAGTAAATTCTAAATCAAGATTAAGCTTACAATCACATTCCAAAAGATCAGAAGTTTGGGTTGTAATTGAAGGTGAAGCAACAGTTACCGTTGATGAAAATATTCTAACCTTAGAAGTTAATGATTCTATTTATATTCCAATCGCTTCTAAACATAGACTTGAAAATAAATTAAATGACCCACTCCATATTATTGAAATTCAAACAGGTAGTTATTTTGGTGAAGATGATATTCAAAGATATGAAGATGATTATGATAGGTCTTAATATATGAGAACATATTCACCACATTTTTATTTAGCTTTTTTTTTACTTCTAAATATATTTAATTTTATTGACAGAAATCTTCTTATTGCTTTTGCACCCGAGATTAAGTCAGACTTCAATCTTACAAATGTAGAATGGGGATTATTGACGGGAGTTTATTTTCTTTTTTTTTACTCTGTATTTGGAATATTTATGGGAGTACTAGGGGATAAATTTAATAGAATGAAAATTGTTGCGGCAGGGGGTTTTTTATGGAGTCTCATGACGGCTTTTACTGGAGTGGCTAAAAACTTTGCTCATTTAATAGTTGCTAGAGCATTGATTGGAGTTGGTGAGTCAGCTTTAACTCCAAATTCAATTTCAATGCTTTCTGACGTATACAATCAAAATAAAAGAGGTACTGCTTCTGCTATTTACTATCTTGGAATTCCCCTTGGTGTTGGGTTAGCTATGTTAATTGCCTCATTTTTTGGACCATTGTTTGGATGGCGAACAGTATTTGTTTCATTAGGACTTATAGGTGTGGCATTAGCAATTATCACATATTTTTTGATTGAACCTATCAGGGGTCAATTAGATAACACCTCTCATAATGATTCAAAATCTATGAGTATTAAAGCAATTATTAGATTAACAAAATCAACATTATATAATTCAAAGTCTTTAACTTTAATTATTGTAGGCAGTATTTTTTTACATATACCTCTTGGAGCTGGTAATTTCGAAGTCCTTTGGGCTGTAAATGAAAGAGGATTTACAGCGAGTGAATATAATTCTTTGTTTGGAATTTTTTTTATAATTGGTGGTTCAATTGGTGCAGTTTTAGGAGGTGTATTGTCTGACAAATTGAGTCATTTATTTAAAAATGGCGTAATGAGTTTTTTGACAATTTCTTACTTGCTTTTAATTCCTCTTACAATCAGCTATCGCTTCGTAGACCCAAATACTTTTATTTTTTATTTTACACTATTCTTTATTTCTTTAAATGTAACTTTTTTCTATGGACCTGTTTTTGGATCAGTTCAAGCATTGACACCAGTTAAAGTAAGATCAACAATGGTAGCAATTTTTATTTTAGGTGTGAATATAGTTGGAATGGGTGTTGGAAGTTTCTTTACAGGTTACTTAGTTGATTACGTATTTAATAATTCATCTGCTCCCTATACATTCTCTTTAATTACTGTTGGCGCTACTGGGATAATATCTATTATTTGTTTTTATATTGCTGGATTTTCTTACAAAAAAGATTCAGAGCTTGCAGTAAAAAGTTAATTTGAAAGTGGTCCTGATTTGAGGACTTTTTCATCAACGTCATAATGAAATTTAACAAAATTATCTACAAACATTTGAACTAATTTCTTTGCTTGACTGTCATAATCATTTTTATTTTCCCAAGTATTTCGAGGATCTAAGATATTACTGTCTATATTTTCTACTTTAAGAGGAACTGAAAAACCAAAATTGCTATCTTTACGCATTTCAATATTATCTAACTCACCTGAAAGTGCAGCATTGAGAAGTATTCGAGTATCTCGTATTGAAATTCTTTTGCCTGTTCCATAGACGCCACCTGACCATCCTGTATTAACTAGCCAACAATTAACATTATGCTTTGATATTTTTTCCTTAAGAAGGTTACCATACTCTATTGGATTTCTTGGCATAAATGGAGCACCAAAGCATGTTGAAAATGTTGCTTGAGGTTCATTAGAAAGTCCAACTTCAGTTCCTGCAACTTTTGCAGTATAGCCAGATAAAAAATGATACATAGCTTGATCAGGAGTTAGCTTTGCAATTGGAGGTAACACACCGAATGCGTCTGCTGTCAACATTATTATATTTTTAGGATGGGATGTTTTTCCTGATAGTGTTACTCTAGGAATGAAATCAATTGGATAAGCTCCCCTAGTGTTCTCAGTTAAAGAATTATCATCAAGATCTAAATCTCCTTCATCGTCCATTACAACATTTTCAATTACTGAATTTTTCATTTGAGTAGTTGCATAAATTTCTGGCTCCGCTTCTTTAGAGAGTCTGATTAGCTTTGCATAACAGCCGCCTTCAAAATTAAATAGTCCTTGATCAGACCAGCCGTGTTCATCATCTCCCAATAAAGAACGGTTTGGATCAGCACTTAATGTAGTTTTCCCAGTTCCTGATAAACCAAAAAATATTGCAGAGTCTCCATTTGCTCCAGTGTTTACAGAGCAGTGCATAGGCATTATATTTTTTTCAGGTAATATAAAGTTTAATAGAGTGAAAACAGATTTTTTTGTCTCTCCAGCATATTTAGTTCCGGCAATAAGTATAATCTTTTTATCAAGATTGACAGTAATCACAGTTTCACTTCTTGTTCCATGAAACTCAGGTTCCATTTTTAAATTAGGAAAGTTGATAATTGTATATTCACTTGAAAAATTTTTAATTTCTTCTTCGGTAGGCCTTACCAATAAATGCCTAGCGAATAAGCCATGCCATGCATATTCTGTAATAATTGATACACTAAGACTATTTTTCCTATCAGCTCCTCCTAAAAGGTCATGAATAAATAGGTCTTTATTTTCTGCATAATCAACAAAAGATTTTAATATTTTTTCATAATTTTCTTCGCTAATTGGAACATTTGTATCTCCCCAATGTATATTTTTTTCATTATTTCGTTCTTTAACAAAAAATTTGTCATTAGCTGATCTTCCCGTATGTTTTCCAGTATTTACTACAAGAGCACCGTATTTAGATAGTTTTCCTTCTTTATTTTTATGCGCTATTTCATACAATTCATCAGATGAAAGATTCCTTCTTACTGAATTAGCTTTTTCAAAAATTATTGTATTTATCTTATTTTCCATAAACTTAGAGAGGCGATAAAACCATATTATATGATTTATGTTAAGACCTAAAATGAAGATTTGGTGTATAATTTGGGTACTTAGTTATTAAATCTTGCCTTTATAATGCCATATAATAGCAGTTAATATAATATTAATATGAGTTTACCAGTATGAGACCTTTAATTGCGTTAGTAGATGATGATAGAAATATTCTTATTTCGCTTGAAGAGTTGTTAAAAAAAGAAGATTTTTCTATACATACTTATAGTGATGGTCAATCTGCGATTAAAGGTATGTTTCGCTATCCTCCAGATTTAGCAGTTATAGATATAAAAATGCCAAAAATGGACGGATATGAACTATTTAAGAAATTAAGAGAAAAATTAAAAACACCAGTAATATTTTTGACTTCAAAAGATCAAGAACAGGATCGGTTGAAAGGTCTAATGCAGGGGGTTGATGATTATGTAACAAAGGGAGGAAATTTTTCAAAACAAATATTAATAGAAACAATTAAAAATACTCTTCATCGGATAAAGCTTGAAACTGACGAACAAGATAGTAGTGAAATTATAGTGCATGGAAATCTTAGATTAGATTCTTTAAGACAGGAGTGTGAATGGAAAGGACAGTTATTAAAAGATCCTCTTACAGCAACAGAATTTAAGATTATAAAGGAGCTGGTACAAAGACCAGGAGTAGTTAAAACTCGAGACAGGTTGATGGATGTGGCATATAGGGATCAAATTGAGGTAGATGACAGAACAATTGATAGTCATGTAAAGCGCATCAGAAAGAAATTTAAAAAAATTGATCTAAATTTTAAGTCAATCCACACACTTTATGGATCCGGATATCAATGGAAATAAATTTGAATTTGATTAGAATATTTGCTATTGAATAGCTTATTTAAAAAATTTTTATTTTACAACTTTATAGGTTTAATCATTCTGGCAATGATTACAATAGCCCTTATTTTTTTTTCAAATCAATATCAGCTTAATAAAAGACTTTCCCAAATTAATAATCAAGCACTTATGATTCATAATTTCTTAAAATCTTCAAATATACTAAGGAATATTGAAGAAGGGATTAATCTAGAAAAAACTATATCAAACCTTGAAATAAAAAATCTTTCCATACTTATATTAAATCCAAATATGGATGTGCTTTTTGATTCTAAAGGTTACGACTTAGATGCAGAATCATTCGAAGAAGAAAGTTATGTTACGGTTGAAAGTATTAATAATGACGATTCAGAAAAAAAAATTATTAATAAGACTAAAAATGTTTCAAATAGATCTTTTTTAAAAAATGATTTATTTATAGAGAATTTCAATAATTTAAATAAGGGCGAAGCGAAAGAGTTCTCAATTGAATTACCTAACAATAAATTACATTTAATTTCAATTTTTCCGATAAAATATTTAGAAAATCAATATTTTATTATTGCGCATGAAGACAATACAGAAATTGGAAATATAATTGATCAGATAAGATTAAATGTAATAATGGGAGTTCTTGCCATTGCAATTTGTTTGATAATATTTTCTATTTTTTTGAACTATGTAATTTTGAATCCAATTAAGGTATTAGCTGAATCAGCTCGAAAAATACAAAATGATTTTAAATCTAAACCAACGATTATAGGATTTGATCAAAGAGTAGATGAGATTGGAGATTTATCAAAAATATTAAATGAAATGTTAAAAAACTTGTATTTAAAAATTGATAACACAGAGAATTATTCAGCTGATTTAATGCATGAAATCAGAAATCCTCTAGCTTCGATAAAAATGGCTTCAGAAGTTATTACTGATGACATGACAAATAGTCAGAAAAAATTTTTAAATCTGATTCAAACTGATATTTCTAGAATAGAAAATATTATTACCGATTATTCAGCAATGATTAAAGATGAGGCGCTACTCTCAAAGAGTGTTGCAAAAAAATTTAATTTAACTAGTTTGATACTCTCTCTTATTGATGGATATAAAAACGTAACTAAGGAAACAACTAAATTTGAGTTTATTTCTGATAAGGATCAATCAAATCAATTATTTGCTAAGGGTCAAGAATCGTTTATTGAGCAAGCAATAAAAAACATTATTGATAATGCAATATCTTTTGCCGGCAAAAATGGAGTAATTATAATTTCTTTAAGTTCTACTTCAAACTATATAACAATCTCAATCACCGATAATGGTCCTGGGATTAAAGAACCCGATATCAAGAGAATTTTTGATCGATTTTATTCTTTAAGAGAAGAAGATCAATTATCAGATATAGTACATTCTGGATTAGGACTAAATATTGCTAAACAAATTATAGATTCTCATGGTGGATATATTTCAGCAAATAATTTAAGTGAAGATAATATTATAAGTGGATCTCGATTTATTATTAACTTGCCTTTAGGAAATTAAGCTATAAATATTAGCATTGATTATTTCTAATTATTTCATATTATTTGGAAAAAATTTTAATATATATGACTGATCAACAAGACTTTAAAGTAGCTGATATCACACTTGCAGAATTTGGAAGAAAAGAGATTTCTTTAGCTGAAACTGAAATGCCAGGTTTAATGGCTTTAAGAAAAGAATATAAGGGCAAAAAACCATTAAATGGTGCAAGAATAGTTGGTTGCCTTCATATGACTATTCAAACAGCTGTTTTAATTGAAACATTAGTTGATTTAGGGGCTGATGTAAGATGGTCCTCTTGTAATATTTTTTCTACACAAGATCATGCCGCCGCCGCTATTGCAAAAGTTGGTATACCAGTGTTTGCATGGAAGGGTGAAACTGAAGACGAATATTGGTGGTGTGTTAGACAAACAATTGAAGGAAAAGAAGGATGGACACCTAATATGATTCTTGACGACGGTGGTGATCTAACCGCTTTAATGCACAAAGACTATAAAGAGCTTCTTAAAGATGTAAGAGGATTATCAGAAGAGACTACTACAGGAGTACTAGCACTAAAAAAAATGGAAATAGATGGTAGTTTATTAGTTCCCGCAATTAATGTTAATGACTCAGTGACCAAATCTAAATTTGATAATCTCTATGGTTGCAGGGAAAGCTTAGTTGATGGAATTAAAAGAGCCACAGATGTTATGATGTCAGGAAAAGTTGCAATTGTTGCTGGGTTTGGAGATGTTGGAAAAGGAAGCGCAGCTTCCTTACGTCAGAGTGGCGCTAGAGTCATGGTAACAGAAACAGATCCAATTTGTGCTCTTCAAGCTGCTATGGAAGGCTATGAAGTTGTTTTAATGGATGAAATGATAAAAGAAGCAGACATTGTTGTGACTGCGACTGGAAATAAAGATATTGTCACTGCTGATCACATGAGAGAAATGAAAGATAGGGCAATTTTGTGTAATATAGGACATTTTGATAATGAGATTCAGGTTGATGCACTTAAGAACTACAAGTGGGATGAAATTAAACCTCAGGTTCATGAAATTACACTTAATGATAATAAGAGAATTATTTTATTAGCAGAAGGAAGACTTGTTAATTTAGGCTGCGCAACTGGGCATCCAAGCTTTGTCATGAGTGCTTCTTTTACAAACCAAGTTACAGCTCAAATAGAATTATGGAACAATCCTGATCAATATGAGAAAAAAGTTTATGTTTTACCTAAGCATTTAGATGAAAAGGTAGCTAGATTACATTTGGAGAAAGTTGGTGCAAAACTAACTAAACTATCTGAAGATCAAGCCGAGTATATCAGTGTTACAACTGAAGGTCCTTATAAGCCAGAAGCTTACCGATACTAATTTTACGAATTAGTGCTATCATCAATATTATGATTGCTTCTAATTTAGAAGATACAAGACTAATAGCCAATAAACTTGCTAAGCATGTTAAAGATACCAATGTTACAATTTGTTTAAATGGTGACTTGGGCTCAGGAAAGACTACATTTTCAAGATACCTTATACATTCTTTAATTCCGTCTAAGATCAAGAACGATATTCCTAGCCCTACTTTTACTTTACTCCAAACATATGAGAGTAAAGAAAGAAGTATCTATCACTATGATTTTTACCGATTAAATAAAATAGATGAATTAATCGAATTAAATTATAGTGAATCTATTGTTAATAATATTTGCATCATTGAATGGGCAAATAAATTCAAAAAGGCATTACCAGCCAATCGAATTGATGTAAATTTTGAAATTAAACCTAAGAATAAAAGGCTAATCAAATTTAATTTAATTGGTTCATACAAAAAAAAAGATTACCTATGGATGCAAGAAAAGACCTTTTAAGCAAATTTTTAAAAATTAATAATATTTCAAGTAAAGATATGCATCTCATAAAATCAGATGCATCATTTAGAAAATACTATCGTATAAATGAAAATAAATTTTTAATTATGGATGCGCCAAAAAAACATGGTGAATCAGTAAAATCTTTTCAAAAAATTGATAAAATTCTTATTAATATGGGTATAAGTGCTCCAACTATTCATAATATTGATGAAGATAACGGATTTATGTTATTAGAAGATTTTGGAGATGGAAAATTTTCAAAAATATTAAACAATAAAAATGAGAACGAACTCTATCGAAGCGCTGTCAAAGTTCTTGCTCATATTTATTTAGAGTCAAAAAAAAAGAAATTTAATTTGGTTGAAATTTCTGAATATTCAATAGACTTATTACTTAATGAATCATATCTTTTTTGTGATTGGTTTATGGAAAGACATTGCAAGATAGAATTAACAGTTGATGAAAAATTAAAGTATAAAAAAATTTTAGAAAAAATTTATAATCAGATTGAGTTTAATTTACATTCATTAGTTTTACGTGATTATCATGTAGATAACTTGATTCTACTAAAAGACAGACAAGGTTTAAATCAAGTTGGAGTCATTGACTTTCAAGATGCAGTAACAGGTTCAAATGCATATGATCTTGTTTCTTTATTAGAAGATGTAAGAAGACCTATTGCTTTAGAGCTAAAGAATAGTCTAATTAAAGATTACATTAATACTACTGGTTGTGATTTAAAAAAACTCATCAAAGAAATGCAATTTTTTTCAGTTCAAAGAAATCTCAAAATAATTGGAATTTTTTCAAGATTAAAATACCGCGATCAAAAACCTCAGTATATGAAATTAATTAAAAATGCTTGGAATTATATTTATCTTCATCTTGAAGATTCAAAATTTAAAGAATTAAAGTTGTGGTTATCAAATTATGAAAAGAAATTCATATGACACTTAACACAAAGTCAGGAATTATTTTAGCGGCTGGATTTGGTAAACGAATGCGTCATCTAACAGATAAAATTCCAAAGCCATTAATTTGTTTCAAAGGAAAGCCATTAATTAAGTACAGTATTGAGTTTCTTGAAATTTTAGATTTTCAAGAAATTGTAATAAATGTTCATTATAAATCTGATCAGATAATGGAGTTCATAAAAACCTTAAATAATCCGAAAATAAAGATTTCAGATGAATCTTCAGAAATATTAGATACTGGTGGAGGGATTAAACAGGCTTTGAGTTTGATAAACAAAAATGAGAGTTTGATTCTAAATAGTGATGTTTTGTGGGATCATAATCAAACTGATTGTATTAAACAAATGGATGTTATTTTTAATCATAATAATTGTGACTCATTACTCTGTCTTTCATCATTAGAAAATACTATTGGTTATAAGGGCAGAGGAGACTTTATGTTTTTAGATGATAATAAAATTTGCAGATATAATAATGATGGAAATAAGGACCCTTTTGTTTATGGTGGAGCTCAAATTATTTCAAAGTATGCTTTCAAAAATTTTAATGAGGATATTTTTTCAATAAACAAAATCTGGAATAGAAGTATTTCCAATGATAGACTTATGGGATATAAAAATGATAGTAAAATTTTTCACATGGGATCAATAGAAACATTTAATATATTTAATGAAAAATAAATTAAGATTAATATTTCTTTCTTTAGTTATAGTATTTAGTTTTACTAATATTATTTTAGCAGATGATGAATTGACCCTGGCAGAATTCGTTATTAGTAAATATGATTTAAATGAAGTTCCAAAAGTAGGTAGTGATAAATCTGAAAATATAATAGTTGAATTTTTTGATTATAGATGTGGATACTGTAGTAAACAGGCTTATGATTTTGCTAAGTTAATTGAACTTAACAGCAATGTTCAGATTATTTTTTTGGAATTTCCTATATTTGGAGGTATTTCTGAGACTGCTTCCAGAATTGCTATGAGAGTATGGAAACAAAACCCTGATTTATATTTTCAAATTCATAATGAATTTATGAAGCTCGGTGCAAAAATGAAAAAAAATGATCTTATTAAATTACTTAATAAAAATGGTTTTGATGGTGAAATCATGTATTCTCAAGCAGAATCAGGTGATAAAAATATAATAATTGAGTCTAATAGTATTATTGCTAGAAATTTAGGTATACGAGGAACACCTGCATCTATAGTTAATGATACCCTTTTTCCTGGTTATGTTCAGTTACCCACTCTCCAAGAGATAATAAATCAATAACAAATTATTGAAAATATTCACGAATATACTTATCTTATAATTATGATTAATAAAGCAAAGTTCGAAATAGGATCAGTTGTAAAACATAAATATTTTGATTTTAGAGGAGTGATTTTTGATGTAGACCCTGAATTTAATAACACTGAAGAATGGTATCAATCAATTCCTTCGCAAGTAAGGCCTAGAAAAGATCAACCTTTTTATCATTTATTAGCCGAAGCTCCAAGTCAACCATCATATGTAGCTTATGTTTCTCAACAAAATTTATTACCTGATAATTCAGAAGATCCTTTATCACATCCTTTAATAGACGAGATGTTTAAAGGAATTAAAGATGGTAAATATATAACCAGATCAAAACATAACTAATTAAAAAAATAATGAAGAGTTCAATAAAACCTTTTATAGAGCTTGGTCCGCTAGTAGTTTTTTTTTATTTTTTTATAAAAACTGGAGAAATTCAATCAGCTATTATGCCTTTAATGGTAGCAGCAGTAATCGCTATAGTTGCATCTTTAATTTTTGAAAAAAAAGTTTCTCCTATGTTGCTATTTAGCACAATTTTAATTTTAATTTTTGGATTTTTAACAATTTACTTTAACAATCCATTTTTTATTAAGTTTAAAGTAACTTTAGTGAATTTGATATTTTCTGCAATTTTGTTTATTGGAATTTACTTTAAAAAGCCACTTCTAAAGAATTTAATGGGGTCTTCAATTCAGCTTACAGATTATGGATGGATGGGATTAAGCAAAAGATGGGCTTACTTTTTTTTATTTTTGGCTATTTGCAATGAGTTTGTTTATAGAAATTTTTCTGACACTATTTGGGTAAATTTTAAATTATTTGGAATTATGGGTTTAACTTTTATATTTATTTTTACTCAGGTTTTCTTTATTCAAAAAAATACCATTCAAAATTAAAATGGTCTATCTCCCCTCACTGCAACTCTGTCCATGATTCTTTCGTAGCCCATTCCTCTTTCAGGATAGAAGTCAGCAATAGCATAATGTATTACACTTCTATTATCCCAAATTGCAACAGCATTTTCTGTCCATGAAAATCTACATGTTAGATCAAGGCGAGCTTGATGATCAAATATTTTATTGAGTATTTCATTGCTTTCCGACTCATCTAGGCCAACTATTTTTTTTGTATATGTCCAATTTACAAAAAGAATTTTTTTTCCAGTTTCTGGATGTATTCTAACTATTGGATGTAGATTAGAATATTCCTTTGGATTATTTCCATTACTTTCAAAATGTTTAAAATTATCGATAAAAAATCCTGCACCTAAGGAAAAATGTTCTGCCTTACGATCTGCTATAATTTTTTTTATATCTCTATCTAAAGTTTCCCAAGCTAGTTCCATATTGGAAAATACTGTGTCACCTCCTACAGGAGGAATTTTTAAAGATCTCAATATTATTGCTTTTGTTGGTTCTGGATTATAGCTTACATCACTATGCCAGCCCTCACCCCATTGATTTCTTTCGTCTGCACCTTTTATTAGACGAGTAATTTGAGGATAGTCTTTCCTTCCTTTTACGTATGCATGTTCTTCAATAGGACCAAAAAACTTAGCTAAATTGATTTGTTCTTCAGGAGTTATATCTTGGTCCCTAAAAAAAATAACCTTATGTTCTAAAAGTAAATCATTAATTGTTTTAAAGTTTTCTGTCGTAATCTTTTTTAAGTCTATGCCCTCAATTTCAGCCCCTAAGGCACCGGATGATAATCTAACTTTCATACTTAAACACATTACTTTTTTTAAAACCAACTGTCATTAATTTAGTTTTTTTCAACTTCTTTAAATTGGTCAACTAATCTCCAACTAACAAAAGAAAAAACTACAAGTCCTCCAATTAATTCGATTGTAGGAGGTACTTCTCCAACCCCAAGCCACGCCCATATAGGAGCTAATACTGGTTCTAGTAAAATATATAGCGCTGCGCGGTGAGGAGGGATATATCTTGAGCCAATGGTTATTAACAAAAAACCAATACCTACTTGAAAAGCTCCCATGAATAAAATTAAAAATAGGTCATGGTTGCTTATTGTATGATCATTTATAAATACTACTCCTAATAGACAAACTAATATACCCGCTAAGAAAGTTGCTGGCATAAAGTCTATTTTTGAAGATCTATTAATTAATGTTAATTGAATTGCAAAACAAATTGGTACGCCTAAAATAATTAAATTCCCAAAAATATTTGCAGATTGGAAACCTTGAGAAAACATTATGCTGATACCAATCATTGATCCTGTAATAGCAATAAGTGTTTTTTTGCTGACTAGTTTTTTAAGAAAAAAGTAACTAGCAATAGCTGCCCATAGTGGTCCTGTACTCATAATAAATACTGCATTAGCAACAGAAGTATTACTCATCCCAAAAACGAAGAAAACATTACTTAGCGCAAGTACGAAAGCAAGAACAATTCCTACTTTTCCAATATTTTTAAATGCCTGAGGAGTTTTGTGTTTAAATTTAATAATTATGTATATAAGTGCAACAATTGAAAATGTAATTGAGCGATATGAAGTAATTTGCATTGTAGAAGCATTTTCTACAAGTCTGATTAATAGTCCACCAAAGCTTAAGAAAAATCCCGCCCCAATAAGACATAACGCACCAAATATTTCATCATTGAATTTCATATAAATTAATTCATTATATATTTAATTTCTTAATCAAATATCGATTTTTAATGAAAAAGTTTCTTTCAGTTCTCTTATTATTATTTGTTTCCTGCAGTGAACAACAACAGTCTAATGAGTCATTCGAAACAGATCAAGGCTTGTCTCTTGATCACAGGAATGAATTCAAAAAAGAATTAATTGAAGTAACTGAGGATATTTATGTAGGTGTGGGATACGGATTAGCTAACTCGATAATGATTGAAACAGAAAATAAACTAGTAATTGTTGACACATTGGGGTCAGTTGAAAAAGCAGAAGAACTATATAAAGATTTCAGAGAAATTTCTGAAAAACCAATTGTAGCTATTGTTTATACTCATAATCATTTAGATCATCTTGGTGGAGCTACTGTTTTCTTTGACAAGGACAATACAAAAATCTATGCCCAAGAAAATATTATTTATAATCTAAATAATATTGCAACAACAATCAGACCAATAATTTTTCAAAGATCAGCAAGACAATTTGGAATTCCTCTTCCTGAAGAAGAAATAGTTCATCAGGGAATAGGAGGTTTTCTTGAAATTAATGATCAATCCACACTTGGACTTGTTAGACCAACTGTTCTTTTTGATAAAGAATTAAAATTTAAAATTGATAACCTTACATTTGTTTTAGCCCATGTACCTGGTGAGACAGATGATCACCTTTATGTCTGGATACCAGAAAAACAAGCTGTGATGGTAGGTGACAATTTCTATCGCTCATTCGCAAATTTATACGCAATTAGAGGAACAAAATTTAGAAACCCAATGGAGTGGGTTGAGAGTTTAGACAAAATAAGATTACTAAATGCTGAACATCTTGTTCCAAGTCATACTCGTCCAATAAGTGGTAAGGAAAATGTTGCCCAAGCATTAACTGATTACAGGGATGGTATTCAATTTGTTCACGACCAAACTATAAGATATATCAATAAGGGTTTAACACCTGACGAAATAGTTCAAAAAGTAAAACTTCCAAAGCACTTAGCCGAGTCTCCTTACCTGCAGCCTTTTTATGGTTCTATATCTTCTTATGTTAGGTCAACATTCAGTGGTTATATAGGTTGGTTTAGTGGAAACATATCTGATCTTCACCCACTTTCTGCAGTGGATAGAGCTCAAAAGCTATCAACTATAGCACAGAAGCAAACAAAAATTTCAGTCGAAGCAGAAAATGCCCTTACCAACGGAGAATATCAGTGGGCTTTGGAGCTTGCAGATATGTTGCTTGCACTTGATCCAAAAAACGATGACGCTAAAAATATAAAAGCTGAAGCAGCTGATCAATTATCTAAGTACCAGCTTGCCTCAAATGATTATTATTTTTACAAAACAGTTGCAGGTGAACTAAGAAATGAAATTGACGTAGATCCCTCAACGCCAAACAGGGTAACACCAGAGCAATTAAAAGCTACACCAATGCAAGCTATCATGAAATCTCTACCCGTTAATTTAAACACAGAGAAAGCACTTGAAACAGATAAAAAAATTACTTTTAAGTTTTCAGATATTAATGATGTATTTAGTTTACATATTAGAAGGGGCGTAGCACAATTAAGTTTTACTGAAATTGAAAAACCAGATTTAATTATTATTACTGATCAACAAAGTTTAAAAGAAATATTTGCGGGACTAAAAAATGTTGCTTCTATTTCATTAGCTTTAACCGATGGTACAATAGAAGTTAAAGGTGGAAAAATAGAATTTTTAAAAACTTTGACACTGTTTAAGGACTAATAATGGGACAACGTCAAACAATTATTTTAGGGCTACTAGGATTAATCCCTTTGGTTTTAATAATTATTGCAAGCTTTATCTCGCCTCCTGACGAATCAATTCATGAATTGTTAATTTTTATTTATATTTCATATGCTGCTGTAATTTCTTCTTTTCTTGGGGGTATACAATGGGGCCTTATTACCGCTTCTGCAGAAAAAATTTATTCCATTTTTACACAATTATTTATCAGTACTATTCCAAGTTTAATAGCTTGGTGTGCCTTGCTAACACTTAAAAACCTAACACTTTCCCTAGTCCTCATAATTATATCTTTTCTAGTTTCTGGTTTGTATGATTACTATTTATATCAACAAAAACTTACACCTTATTGGTTCTTAAGTATTCGTATTCCTTTATCTGTAGTAGTAGTTATTCTGACTTCAATTTTATTTTTTTTTTAGTCTTCAAATGACAAGTCTTTGAATAAACCAGAAAAAACCCATTGTAGTTACAAATATAAATGCAGTATTTTTTATGAGTTCTATAATATTATTTAATTTTATTTTCTTTAATGCCCATACGATGACAAGGGTAGCAAATACAAATATAATTTGACCAACCTCTACTCCTAAGTTGAAGCCTAGAAGGGATGTAACTATATTATTAGAATTAATACCTGTTGAAAGTAAATAACTTCCAAATCCTAGACCATGAATCATTCCAAATAAAACTGTAATCAAAATAAGAAGATTATTTTTTTTACTAATTGATTTATGAAGAAGGAAATATCCTAAAGAAAAAAATAAAAGTCCAATTAATAATACTGATGAAACATTATTTTTAGTAAATATATTTAATATTAATAATGAAATAATTAAAATGGTTAGAAAAGAATTTGTTACAGAGTATGATTTTGTTTTATGAATTAAATATTCTGCTCCAATAAACATAATTGTAAAACCAATAATTGACTCTACCAAAATTCCGTTTGGAGATATTATACCTAAAGTAGCTAAGCTCAGTGTAATGCTATGACCTATTGTAAAACCTGTAATGATAATTAATAAATTTCTCATTCCGCTTATTAGAATTAGTAAGCCAATAATAAAAATCAGATGATCAAATCCATTTAGGATATGGTTTACTCCTGATTTTAAAAAATTATACAAATTCTCGTAAAAATTAAATTCTAATTCCTTTTGATCAGGATTAATTGTTATGGTCTGATCGTCGAAGAATAGGGCTTTTTCAATTAATATTTCATTCCCATCATAAACACGTGCGATATGGACATGGCTTTGAATAATATTAAAAAAAGCATTATTAATTATTTTAATATTTGTGTTCAAAGGGCATTGAAAAGTCATCAAAATATTAATAAATCCTTCTTTTTGTGAACTCAATTCGAAGGGTTTGTGTATCAGGCAAATTTCATTTTCGTTTACTACAAAGACATGATCTTCTAAGTATGACCTGAAAACCATTGATTCTTTTAAATTTTCTTGAATGGCAAGGTTCCTAAATTTTTCTATATTTAATATGCGGGTTGATTCGACCTCAAGAACACTAAAATTACCAATGACTTGATTATTGTCTATTTTCCAAGTTGAAAAAGACTCACTGTAATAGTGTGCATTTGCATTAAAACAAAATGAAAAAATAAAAAATAAGAAGACTTTTATACTAGTCATTCAACGGATACCTTTTTATCTCAGCATTGTTTTTTAAGTACTGGATATAATCTTTTAGTCTAAGGTCATCTCGTTCATTATTATAATCAAAAAGTACTTTATCTTTCACTTCTTGATAAAATGAAGAATCAACTTTTGGTCTTATGTTATCTTCAAGTTTTATAATATAAAATCCATTTTGATAAAAAAGTGGATTTGAAATTTGATCTTTTTCAAAAGATGAAATTTTTTTACAAATTGTAGGACCTAAATATTGTTTACAATCTTTAATATTTATTAATTCATTTGGAATTTCAAAAAAAGTTTTTTGGTGGTGATTAATTTTAGCTTCTTTAAAACTTTTATTATTAATGTCATTATAAATTTAAGCAAATTTATTTTCTAAAGTTTTATAGTCATACTCTGTACCAAGAAATTGAGACTCTTGGTCCAAAGACTGAGTAAAAATTGTATTAATTTTGATTTTTTTATTGGATTCATATTTTTTTGTATTTTTTAAAAAATAAGTCTCTAATTCTTCTTCTACTGGCTCACTATTTTCTATTTTAATTATAAAATTAATAACTTGTTGTATAAGTTCTTTTCGTACTTGAACATCTTTTGTATGCAGATCTAATTCAAGACCTCTTTGAACTAAAAGTTCCTCTTCAATCATTCTCTCAAGTATTAGCTCGAGTATTTCTTGGTCTTCTTCTTCTTCAATATCTGCTCCTAAATTAATTGCATACTTTAAGAATTGATCTTCGGTAATGTCTATATTATTTACTATCGCTACTGCCTTTCTCTCAAAGAAAATATTTTCACTGTCTTCAAGGTAAAAGAGTTCGTAAGCAATTAGGCAAAGACCAAAAAATATTGCTAATATAAAAAGAAAATTGTAATTTTTCATAATAATTTACCTTAACTTTATCATTTTTATCAGTTACGGTATTAAAAAATTTTCAGCTATGCATATTATTAGATTTATAAGATATTTTTTAATTTTATCTATTCTCTTTATTATTTCATCTATAGTTGTACTTCAATTTGATCTTTTTAGTGAAAGTATCGGACCTGGTGAAATTACTGGATCAATCAATTCAACTGAATTTATTGAAGATAAAGCCAACCGACAGCAACTAGCTATGGACCAACTTAATGCTCCAAAAACTAAACAAATACTTTTTGGAGATCTTCATGTGCACAGTACTTATTCTGCTGATGCCCATCAATGGAGTTTGCCAATCGTAGGAGGAACAGGCTTGCATCCTGTTGCTGATGCTTGCGATTTTGCTCGTCATTGTTCTGCATTAGATTTTTGGGCAATTACTGATCATGCTGAAGCATCTACTCCAAAAAGATGGAATGAAACAAAGGAAACTATTAGAAAATGTAATAGTTTAAATATTGACAAATCAAATCCTGACTGTGTTGCATTTATTGGTTGGGAGTGGACTCAAGTGGGAATTAATCGAAATATTCACTGGGGGCATCATAATGTAATCCTAGCAGAGGAGGATGATTTGTTGTTACCTAAAAGAGCTATTGCGTCTGCTTCTGTCACGAGGCAGGCTTTATTTCTTAATCCAATTTGGCCTAATGTCACATATCCTTTTGTCGATATAAAGAATTTTAAACGATACAATGATTATGGAAAATATGTTGCAGAAAGTGCGGAGCTCCCAATTTGTGAAAAGGGAATTCCTTCAAAAGATTTACCATTAGACTGTCATGAAGAAACATTCGATCCATTAGAATTAGTAAATAAAATGGAAGAATATGAAAGTGACTACATGATTATTCCTCACGGACAATCTTGGGGGTTCTATACGCCAATGGCGTATTCGCTTGATAAAGGGCTAGAACTTTCTAAGCAATACCCAAAACAGTTTGAACTTTTGGAAATTTATTCAGGTCACGGGAATTCTGAAGAATATAGGTCTTACAGAGGAGTTGATGTTGTTCGCCAAGGAGGTGATTTACCACTAAATTTTTGGACTTATAGAAATG
>MDSV01004968.1_pt1 | contig 20762 bp, 25 predicted proteins | sample 810851 | NCBI WGS metagenome assembly MDSV01 (sample SAMN05326640, study PRJNA326480) | marine metagenome | isolation source: seawater | place: Atlantic Ocean: North East | collected 2012 | reverse complement strand
GAACATAATTCCAGCGATTGAATATAATCCTATATTTTTTGCACAGATTGCTGAAACACTTTTAGATGTTACCAGTCCAGATTCTAGCATAGCAAAACCTGCGGCCATCCACATTACTAGAAAACCTGACATTAAAAATAATATTGTATTAAATATGTATTGAACCTCCGCAGATACAGTGGTTTCGGCATAACCAAGACCAGCAAACGCAAAATATATTGCGGTACCTGTAAAGAAATATCCTATATATTTTTTCATTTTAACTCCTTTGTTAAAAAATAAATAAGTTATTTTAAAATGTTAAAGAACTGTTAAGTGAGGATTTGAGTTATGCAGTTTTTGCAAGCCCTTAACAGCCCTTATTATTAAAAAATAAGAGCTGTTAAATTAATGTCTATTTGTTAAACATTTCTTTTAAGCTTTTTGCAGGTAAAAATTTAACTTTTTGTGAAGCAGCTATTTGAATAGATTCACCTGTTCTTGGATTTCTACCAACTCTAGCTTTTCTTTTAGCTACTTTGTAAGTGCCAAAACCAGCTATTTTCACAGTCTCATCATTCTTCAATTCGTTTAGAATGATTGTCGTAATTGAATCAAAAGTTCTTTCTGCATCAGCCTTGCTTTGACCCAATGTGGACGATATTTTTGCTACCAGTTGTTTTTTGTTCATTTATGCCCCTTTTTATTATGTTTTTAATCTCAACAAATAATGAGGAAAATCAACAATTTTATTAGTATTTATAATAAATACTAACACAATATCTGGTATATAAAATAAACCGCAATTTTATTGATTTTTTTGACTTTCTAAAATGCTTTAAAACACGCCAATATCTTTAAGATCGTTAAAAGTGGTAAAAAACATTAAAGAAAATAACAAAAAAAGACCGATTCGAAAAAAACCTTCTTGAGTTTTTTTATTTAGTGGACGACCTAATATTTTTTCTATTGCATAAAACATCAAATGCCCGCCGTCTAAAAGAGGAATTGGAAAAAGATTAATTAACCCAAGGCTTATGGAAATATAAGCAGTAATGCTTAAAAAAGCTATAAAACCATATTGTGCCACCTGTCCTGTTATTTTAGCTATTTTAATGGGTCCTCCTAATTGGGATGTGTCCCCTTTTCCTTTAAAAATAGAGACTATAAATTTTAAAGAAGTTTTTGTAACAAACCAGGTTTCTTTAACAGCATAAAATATAGCTTTTGATGGGCCTAATTTTTCTTTATTAAATTCATTATTCATTGGCATAATCTTTACGCCAATAATTTTCTTCCTAACTTTGTTACCCAAAGAGTCTTCTGTATCAATAAAATTGGGTTTAATTGAAAATTCGATTTCTTCATATTTTCTTAATACTTTTAAGACTATTTTGTCTGTTGTAGTTGCATTTATGTACGGTGCAACTTCCGTTATACTTTTTATTGTATTATCGTTAATTGATAAAATTATGTCATTTTTTTTTAAGCCTGAAACATAAGCGGGGCTGTCTTTTTGAACTTCTTCAATTTTTGCGGGTGTAAAATCTTTTCCCACAAACATATAGATGAATGAAAAAATTACTATTGCTAATAAAAAATTAGCTAAAGGTCCTCCAGCAACTATTAAAGATCTTTGGTATAAAGGTTTTGTTACAAAAAGTTTTTTTTGATCACTTTCTTTATATTTTTTTAATAATTCCAATTGTTCTGATTGGCTAAAAACATTTCTATCACCAAAAAATTTAACGTAGCCACCTAGTGGCAAAATACAAAATTTCCATCTAGTACCTGATTTATCGTTAAATCCAAATAATTCTCTACCAAAACCTATTGAGAAATCAGTAATGCCTACTTGATAACGTTTTGCAAAATAATAGTGCCCGTATTCATGAACAAAAACAACTATAGTTATTAAAAAAATAAAAGGTAGTATAAAACTTAATGTTCCCATGGGCCTTTTTGACTCCTTTTTTTAACTCTAACCTTTTTTTTATTAAATAATAATATCAAAATTATTCCAGATATAAAACCTCCTATGTGTGCGGCATAGGCAACGCCACCGCCTGTAGAATTTGAAAGATTAGAATTTATAAATTGTAAAATAAACCAAAAACCTAAAACATATAAAGCTCTAATTTTTATTAATTGACTAAAAAAACCAAGAGGAATTAAAACTAAAACTCTGGCATTGGGATAGTTAATTAAGTAAGCTCCTAGCACTCCGCCAATAGCACCACTGGCACCTACCATCGGAATTTGAGAATTTACATCCATAAAAACTTGAGACATTGCAGCGCCGACTCCTGATAAAAAATAAAATATTAAAAATTTTCCTTTTCCTAAATCATCTTCAATATTGTCTGCAAAAATCCACATGTACAACATGTTACCAATCAAATGCATAAATCCTCCATGCATAAACATTGAAGTAAAAATGGTAATCACCGGTGGAATTGAATAAATATCTGAAGGAAGTTGGTCAGTGCCTACCAAAACTGAAGGGATTAAACCGTATGAAAAAAATAATTCTCCTGTTTTATAAGTTGGAGAACTTAACTCTAAGATAAAAACTATAACACAAATACCAATTATAGAATAACTTATTACAGGTTTTCCACTTGTAGGGTTGTCATCTTTTAATGGTATCATTTTAATATATTATTAAAATTTAAAACTTCCACTCATTCAATTTACTAAAAATAAAATTTCTAAATGCTTTGACACGAGCTACATTTTTAAGTGATTCAGGATAAACGAAATGTGTTTCGGTAGAAGGTCCTTTGATATTAGGTAAAACTTTATTTAAATTTGGAACGTTGAAAGTAATATAATCTGGTAGTGCTGCTAAACCAACACCACTTTGTACAGCCAATAGCAACCCGTAAACACTGTTCACTTTCATTACAGGTTTTTTTTTCTTTTTAGTATCTTTTAAACCAAGTTTTAGAGCCCAATCTGGATTAAATACTGGGGATGGGGCGCCACGACCATAGGTGATGAATTTATGCTTATTTAAATCACCAATATTCTTTGGAAATCCATTTTTTTCTAAATACTCATTAGACCCGTATATATGATAATTAAAATTAACAAATTTTTTTTGAATGTAATTCAATTGTTTAGGTCTTCTCATCCAAATACCAATGTCTGCTTCTCTTGTGCTTAAATCTAACTCTCGATCATCAAAAATTAGCTCGATTTCAATATCAGGATGTAATGTCATAAATTCTTGAATACGTGGTGTTAACCAAGTAGTTCCAAAACTAACTACTGTTGTGACTGTAAGCTTTCCATTTAATTTATCTTTTTCATCACTTAAATTTGCCTCAACATCTTTTAATTTTGAAATAACCTCATGAGCTGTTTTGTACAAATATTTACCATTGTTTGTTAATACTAGTCCTCTTGCATGTCTTTCAAAAAGTTTAATTTTTAACTCATTTTCCAAAGATTGAATTTGTCTACTTATTGCTGATTGACTTAAATTTAATATAGTAGAAGCTTTAGTAAAACTTGATGCTTCAGCAACGGTATGAAAAATTTTTAATTTATCCCAATCCATGAAAGATTAATTATAGATTATTTATTTGGATTTACTATAGCTCTTCCAAAAAACTCACCTTTTAATAATTTAGGGTAAGTCTCTAAAAGTTCAGAAAACGATAGTTCTTTTGTAAAAGATTGTAACTTTGAAAAATCAATTAATTCAGAAGCTTGGTTCCAAACAAATTCTCTTCTTTTAATTGAAGATCCTGAAGAATCAACTCCCCAAAGTTTAACTCCTCTAATTATGAATGGCATTACAGTAGTATTAATTTTTATCCCTCCTGCATTACCACATGCTGCAACTATTCCTCCGGGTTTTGTTTGGGCTAAAATTTTAGTTAGAGCAGCTCCACCTACCGTGTCAACAACACCATCCCAAATTCCTTTCTCTAATAACTTGCTCTCTCCTTCAAATTCTTTTCGATCAATAATATTTTTTGCACCCAAATCTTTTAGATAATCTTTTTTATCTTTTTTGCCTGTTACTGCGTGTACATCATATCCCATTTTAGAAAGCACCATTACAGCTATACTTCCGACTCCACCTGTAGCCCCTGTCACAAGCACATCTTTGACTTTGGTTCCAAGTAATAATTCTTCTTTAGCTTTTACTGCAAAAGAACAAAGTAAAGCGGTAAACCCAGCTGTCCCCAACATCATAGATTTATGACTATCAATTTCTTTTGGGGTTTTAATTAAAAAATTAGAATCTACTTTTGCATATTGGGAAAAGCCACCAAAATAAGCCTCTCCTACTCTAAAACCAGTTAGAATAACATTGTCATCTTTTTTGAATTTTGCATCGTTACTTTCAACAACAGTTCCTGAAAAATCTATCCCAGGAACAAAAGGAAATTTTCTGACAATTTTTCCTCCATTGTTTAAAATAAGAGCGTCTTTATAGTTTAAGCTTGAATAGTCAACTTTAACTAATACGTTTCCATCTTTTAGTTGATTTTTATCTAAATTTTGAATTTCTCTTGTGAATTTATCATTTTCATTATTTATAACGACTGCTTTAAATTTTTCTGACATTATTTCTTATTTTGAAATATATCTTAAATATCTGTTCTGGTAGCTAAGATCATCTTTAAACGCTCCCAAAAAGTAATTAGTAACTGTTGTGGCTTTTTCCTTTTTTACACCACGCATCGTCATACATTGATGTGCTGCTTCAATAGTAACTGCAACTCCTCTGGCATTTAAAGCTTTCATTAATGTATTGGCTATTTGCATAGTTAATCTTTCTTGTGTTTGTAGTCTTTTTGAAAAAACTTCAACTGTTCTTGCCAGTTTACTTAGTCCAACAATCTGTTTATTTGGTAAATACGCTATATGAACAACCCCAGTGATCGGAGCCATATGATGTTCGCAGTGACTTTGCAAAGTAATATTTTTTTCAAGAACTAAATCATCGTATCCTTCAACTTCTCCAAATGTTTTTTGTAGTTCATTTAGTGGGTCTTGGGAGTACCCCTTAAAATATTCTTTAAATGCTTTTATTACTCTTTTTGGAGTTTCTATTAAACCTTCTCTGTTTGGATCTTCCCCAATCCAATTTAATATTGTTCTAAAGGCCTCTTCGGCCTCTTTGTCAGAGACATGTTTTTTTATAGTTGTTTTGCCTGTATCTTTAACTAATTTCATAAAGTCATTATCTTTTATAGGACATAAATATGTAATGCAAATTGCTATTTTGTCTTTTTTTCATTATTTTACGCCCATGTTTAAAAAAAGAGAAAATATATTTGAGGTTGAAGAGGGTAAATTCCTTTCACCAAAATTTGATGACGACGGCTTAATTCCTGTTGTAACAACTGACTGTAAATCAGGAGAAGTTCTTATGCATGGTTATATGAATGAGGAAGCACTGACAAAAACAATTGAAACCAAGGAAGCTTATTATTGGAGTAGATCAAGAAAGATCCTGTGGCATAAGGGAAAATCAAGTGGTTTCGTTCAAAAGGTAATAGAAATTAGAATAGATGATGACCAAGATTCTGTTTGGATGAGTGTTGATATAGGAAATGGAGCAAGTTGCCATGTAGGTTATAAATCATGTTTTTATAGATCTATACCTCTTGGAAAACTAAAAGATAAAAATAAAATTGAAATGGATTTTAAAGAAAAGAAAAAAAAATTTGATCCAAAAAAAGTTTATAAAGATCAGTCAAATCCAACTAAATTATAAAACCTTATGGAAAAGCTAGATAATGTTTGTGAGGACTGCAAAAAAGAAGATGAGAGCGTTAATTCAAATTTTATGATGCATGGATACAAAATTTGTGACAGTTGTAAAATTTCAAAAACTATATTTCCAGTTTAAATTCCAGCAGCATTAAATAAAACTAAAACTAAAAATAATGCAAAAGCTTGGAATACCCAGGCCAAAATTACTATGCCAAAGGCTTTCCACATACTGTTATAATCAAGAGCAGATTTTACCGCTACTACCATGCAAGCTAACATCCAAAATGCAGAACCTATAAAAGTAACTGACATTAATTCTGGAGTAAATCCAAAGATTCTTATAATTCCTGGAGCACTAGAAAAACCAATTGTCCTAAGTAACTCTCCATGATTGCTTTTCGTTTTTGAATCTGGGAATATTTTTACTCCAAAAATATAAATTATATAAGCCCATATGTACCAACTAGCCAATGAAAGAATAGGTGCCAATAAAAAATTAGAAACTCCTAAATGGATAGCTCCAACACCAGCAGCTAAACTTGATAGAACAACCACAATTGCAGCTTGAAAGGTTGCTTTTTTATCAGCTTCAACCTCTTCGTATAGATCTACATCTATTTTAATTGCTCTAAATACTCTATATAAAAAAACAGAAATCATATTCTTTTTTTTACCTTATTAAACGTATATAACTTAAATACATTAAAAATATATATGAAAATACCAAAAAATTTAGAGCCAATCATATCAGGGGCATCTTCTGCTATTGTTATAGGAATTCTAGCCTATTTAACTTTAAATACCACTGCCGGAGTTTGGTTAATGTTTTCGTTTGGTGCAACTGTTTTTATTGTTTTTGTTCTTCCAGAATTAGAAACAGCTCAACCAAAAAATGTGTTTTTTGGACATTTAATATCAATATTAGTTGGTATTATTTTTAACGAAACTATCGGATTTTCTTTTTATTCTTTAGGATTATCAGTTGGTATTGCTGTTATCTTAATGGTTTATTTTAAAGTTATGCACCCTCCCGCTGCTTCTAATCCTTTGGTAGCTCTGTTTATGGATTTGTCCTTTGGTTATGTTTTGTTCCCAGTAATAGTTGGTACAATTACAATAATTCTTATGTCCATTTTAATAAATAAAATTATTTTAAAAAAAAAATATCCTAAAAAATGGTTTTAAATTCTTGTTGTAAGATTATAGTACGTAAGGTTCTGGTCTTTTTTTGTTTTCTAATACACGTTCAATAGCAAAAGCTTTAAGGTCGATTGACTGATATGATCCTGTAGTAATTAATTCTGTTAAAGCTCTTCCTATTCCGGGAGCCTGCATTAAACCTCTTCCAGTAAAACCAGAGGCCATATAAAGATTTTCATACTTAGGGTGTTTTCCTACAACAGCGTTATTATCTAGCTTATTACAATCATAATAACCAGCCCAACCGCCTGTTAATTTAAGCTCCTCAAAAATCGGTACTCTTTTTGCAAGAGCTGGCCAAACTAATTCTTCAAAATGACTCCAGTCTGGTTCTAAATCTTTAGCATCAAATGTTGAGACCGGTGAACCTGCCAAGTATTCATTTCCTTCAGGTCTCCAATAAACTCCCGTGGTAAAATCTGAAGTTAGCGGCATATCAGATATATGCTTAGGACACTTCACTCTAAATACAGTATGTTTCTGTGGAACTACAGGTATGTCTTTTAGAAGTTTGTTAGTTAGGTAACCTACAGCAGAAATAATTATTTTAGCCTTAACTTCAGAAATATTTTTTATCTCACCTTTTATAAATTTAGCACCCTGCTCTGTTGCTTTATTTTTAAGTGCGGCATGAAACATGTGCGGGTCTATCCAGCCTTCCATTTTGTCATCTGTATAAGTAACTGTTTCAATACCTTCATCATTAACATAAGGAAACAATTTTTTTAATTCTGAACCTTTAATATTTTTTGTACCAGCCTTACATTCTTGATGATTTTTTAAAGCCTCATACTGTTCTTGAGCATGTTCAGAACCAAACAAAAACAAATAACCATTGGGAACTACACTAGCAGTTGGGTTAGGATTTTTTTTAGTTTTTAAAAGTTCAGGTATTTGAAAGATAAAATCTCTTGCAAATTTCCCCAACAAAATATTTTCTTTTTGAAAAAACTGTCTCCTAAAACCTCCAAGAGATAATGGAAAAGATGCGTTTTTATAAGTTGGATCTTTTTCTATAACTTTGACTTTTCTTCCTTCTTTAGACAAAAAGTAAGCTGTTGCCGCTCCAATAATTCCACCACCAATTATAACAATATCATCCATGATCAATTCAATATAAATATGTTTAGGTTTAAAATAAATGCATAAAAACACCACAAAAAATATGGTACCATTAAAAAGAAGCTAAATTTATCTTTTTTATAATAAAGTTTCATTAAAATAATAATAAAGATTAAAATAATTAATAAATTAATTAAAGCTAAAAATATCATATGGAATCCAAAAAAAATTATGCTCCACAATCCATTAAATAATAAATGAATTAGATAAATCTTTAAAATTTTCTTATCAAAAAAATTTATCCATATCCTCCAGATGGCAATTGACATAAAAACGTATAAAGTTGTCCAAACAGGAGCGAAAATCCAACTTGGTGGATTAAAACTGGGAAGAAGAATTTCCGAATACCAAGGTTCTTTAAAATTGGCCGTTGTATAGCTTCCTATTATTGAAACAGAAAATGTAATAGCAAGAAATAAGCAAAGCAAAAAATATTTATTTTTCATAATAGATTTTTATTTTTGATTTATAAAGCTGGGTTATTATATACTAAAAAAATTCTCAAAACTTTCACTAATACTTAAAACTTCTAAATCAATCAAACCGCCTATAATTAATTGCAATGCGACAATCATAATGACAATTAATCCAACATAACCTAACCATTTATGTTCTTTAATGTAATTGGCAAAATAAGATGCTAGTGTTGCAATTAACAATACTGATAAGAGCAGACCAATAACCATCAATGCATAATTGCCTCTGGCAGCACCAACCACCCCTAAAACATTATCTAGACTTAAAGTAATATCCGCTACTAAAACTCTATAAAAGCCTGTTGAAAAAGAAACGTGTTCTTGAGATTTTATATTTGGAGATCTTATTTTTTTAACTTCAAAAAAGTCTTGTCTTAAATTATTTATTACCCAGAGTAGTAAAAAACCTCCTGCAATTTTAATCCAAGGAAATTCCAAGATATAGACTGCGCCAAAAGCAAAAATAATTCTAAAAATAAATGCAGCAGCAATACCCCACGCAATTATTCTTTTTCGGTTTTTTTCTGCAAAGCTGGCAGCGATTAAGCCTATAATGATCGCATTATCTGCGGCCATTACTATATCAATAAGTATTATTTGTACTGAAATTATTAATTGTTCTAACATTTGTGACTTATATTACTATATACAATCTTATAATATGAGAATAAACCAAAAACTACTGCAATCTGTTAATGCATTACCCGTCTAAAATTTCGAAATTATATATATTTAAATTATCACTTCCTATATTTTTTGCAAATTTGGCTATACCACTTGTAGGTTTGGTCGACACGGGGTTGATGGGTCATTTAGATAATGCAAAGTTTTTAGCTGCTACAAGCATTTCTACATCAGTTCTAACTATGATTTTTTGGAGCTTTGGATTTTTAAGGATGGGAACTGTGGGTTTAGTATCTCAAGCTTTGGGTAAAGGAGATTACAGAGAAATAGTTTTAATTATTATAAGAAATCTGTGTATAGCTATACTAATCTCTTCGATTATAATTTTTTTCAAAAATGATATTATCTATTTAATTAAATATTTTTTTAATACTTCTGATGAAACTCAATCGCTAGTAAAGAAATATATTTCTATTAGAATTTTTTCTGCTCCTGCTGAATTAATTATATATATTTTAGCTGGTTTATATCTTGGATTACAAAAAACTAACATTTCAAGTCTATTAACTATTTTCTTTTCTGTGACAAATATTATTCTTAGTTCTTTTTTTGTAGTAAGTATGAATTTAGAAATTTATGGCGTTGCATTAGGGACTGTTCTATCAGCATACTTAACAGTTTTTATTTTTTTAGCTTACTCATATTTTTATATAAAAAAACAATTTAATATAATACCAAGGTTTAGAAGAATATTTGTGGGTAAAAAAATATTTAAATTATTCAATTTGAATTTAAATCTTTTTATCCGGACACTTCTTTTAACTTTTTCTTTTTTATGGGTAACATATCAAAGTTCCAAACTTGGAGAAGACTATCTGGCAGTAAATACAATTTTAATACAATTTATTTTGATAGCTTCTTTTTTTTTAGATGCATATGCTTTTTCTACAGAAGGAATTGTTGGTTTTACAATAGGGAGGAAAGCTAAAAAATCATTTTTACAAACGGTATCAAACTCATTTAAATTAAGTTTTTTTACCGGGATAATTATTTCAATTTTTTATTTATTTTTATTTAAGACAATTGTTAATTTAATTACTGATTTAGATTATATTAGATTTTTAACATATGGGTTTGTGTTTTGGATTATTTTAATACCACCAGTTGCTTCTTTTTGTTATCAACTCGATGGAATTTTTATTGGTGCAACACAATCATCAGAAATTCGAGACAGTATGATTTTATCGGTTATTCTTTTTATATTCTTTTCTATATATCTTACTCAAAATCTGGGTAACCATGGTTTATGGCTTGCTTTAACATTTTTTATGATAGTTAGGTCGTTAACCCTCAACTTTTACTTTACTAAAATCTTAAAAAAATTTTAAAATTTCCCTTGATTTTTATCTAGCCAACTAGTCAAATAACGAATTAATACATTTTAATGGAGGGAAAATGAAAATATTAAAAAAGATTAGTGTAATACTAACATCTTTGTTTATTAGTATAAACGTAGCAAATGCTGAGACATGGAACATGGCTCTAGCATACGGCGCAGGAAATTTCCATTCTCAGAATGCTACTGAATTTGCTAAAGCAGTTTCTGAAAAGTCAGGTGGAAAGTTAACGATAAAGACTCACCCTGGTGGTTCTTTATTTAAAGGCGGAGCTATATTAAGAGCAGTACAAACAGGTCAAACACAAATTGGTGAAAGATTTATGTCTGCACATGGAAAATTTGATCCATTGTTAGAAGTAGACTCAATTCCTTTTGTAGCTCAAACATATGCTGATGCACAAAAACTTTACAAAGCTTCAAAACCAGAATTGGTTAAAGGACTTGATGAAAAAGGACTAGTTTTCCTTTATGCAGTTCCATGGCCAGCTCAAGGTTTATATAGTAAAAAAGCTATTAACTCTGTAAGTGACCTTAAAGGTCTTAAGTTCAGAGCATACAACTCTGCAACAATTAGAATTGCAGAATTAACTGGTATGAAACCAACTAAACTAGAAGCTGTTGCGATCAGTCAAGCGTTCTCTACCGGAATGGTTGAAAGCATGATCACATCACCAACAACTGGTAAAAATAGTAAAATTTGGGAAAATGGCGTTAAATATTTTTATGATATTGCAGCATGGTTTCCAAAAAATATGGTTGTTGTAAATAAAAAAGCTTGGAACAAGCTGGATGATGCAACTAAAAAATTGGTCATGAACCAAGCAGCTGTTGCTGAGAGAAAAGGCTGGAATCTATCTAAAAAAGGTAATGTTGCAGACAAAAAAGCTTTAGCAGATGCTGGAATGGTAGTTGGGAAAGTTAATGCAGCTTTACAAAGTCATTTTGAAAAAACTGGTGCTACTATGGCTAAAGAATGGGCAGGTAGAGCTGGTTCAAGAGGACAGGCTGTTTTATCAGCGTATAAATAAATTTTATTTAGGCAAAAAGGCCGTATAATATAAGTACGGCCTTTTATGCTTTGTAAAATAGACAAATTTTTAAATTCTCTCTACAGATATTCCGGGTACTTTGCGTCTTTTTTTTTAATTCTTATTTTAGTTTTTATAGTCACAGGAATAGTATCTAGGATATTCGGATTTTATGTTCGAGGTTTAACAGAATATTCTGGTTACAGTTTGGCTACCGCTTCCTTTTTAGCTCTTGCTTATACTTTTAGTGAAAATGCCCATATAAGAATAACTTTATTTCTTGAGAAAGCTAAAGGAAAAATATTAAGATTTTTAACTGTTTGGTGTTTATCAGTTTCAACTTTCTTTTCGGGTTTTTTAGCTTTTTATTTTATTAAAATGTGGGTTGTTTCCATTCAACTTGCCGAGAGAAGTCAGGGAGCAGATGAGATTTTACTTTGGATACCACAAACTGGTGTTGCTTTAGGTTCAATAATATTTTTCATTTGTATTTTACATAATTTTTTAAAAATATTTTTTATTAAACAAAATGATTGAAATTTATTTAACAATATTTTTTATTAGCGTTTTGCTTATATTTCTAGGATCTGGTGTTTGGGTTGGAATAAGTATGATTGGAGTTTCAACTATAGGAATGATGATGTTTACATCAAGACCAGTAGGAGATGCAATGGCAACAACTATGTGGAGTATGGGATCATCCTGGTCATTAACAGCTCTACCTCTTTTTGTTTGGATGGGTGAAATTTTATTTAGAACAAAATTGTCTGAAAACTTGTTTAAAGGACTGTCTCCCTGGTTAGCAAAGTTACCAGGTGGATTGATTCATGTAAATGTTTTAGGTTGTGCAATCTTTGCAGCAATTTCTGGTTCCTCGGCTGCCACAGTAGCAACGGTAGGAAAAATGTCCATACCAGAATTAAGAAAAAGAAATTATCCAGAAAGTTTTCTATTGGGAACTTTAGCAGGATCAGGAACTTTAGGTCTTTTAATTCCTCCATCCATTATTTTAATTATTTATGGCGTTACAGTTGAAGAATCTATTGCTAAACTTTTTATCGCTGGAATAATTCCCGGAATAGGATTGGCTCTTCTTTTCATGATTTATGTTGTTACTTGGTCTATAAAAAATAAGAATATTATGCCTACAATAAGTGAAGATTTTTCTTTTCTAGAAAAAATCAAAAAGTCTGGGCAGTTGATACCTGTTGTACTTTTAATATTTGCTGTAATAGGCTCTATTTATGCTGGTATAGCAACAGCTACTGAAGCAGCTTCTTTGGGAGTTTTAGGGGCATTAGTCCTTTCATATTTTCAAAAAAGTTTAACAAAAGAGTCTTTTACTAAATCCTTATTAGGAGCGACTAAAACATCTTGTATGATTGCTTTTATATTAGCTGGTTCCTCTTTTTTAACATTAGCAATGGCGTTTACGGGTCTTCCAAAAAATTTAGCTACCTTTATTGATACGTTGCAATTGTCGCCTTACATGTTGCTTTTAGTTCTAACATTTTTTTACATAATTTTAGGAATGTTTTTAGATGGAATTTCAGCAGTAGTTTTAACCATGGCAATAATTGAACCAATGATACGTCAGGCAGGTTTTGACATGATTTGGTTTGGTATTTATTTAGTTATTGTCGTTGAGATGGCCCAGATTACACCGCCAGTTGGATTTAATTTATTTGTACTTCAAGGAATGGCAAAAAAAGATATGGGATTTATTGCAAGAAGTGCTTTTCCACTTTTTCTCTTAATGATTTTAGCTGTAGTTGTAATTATAGCCTTTCCAGAACTAGCTCTTTGGTTGCCAGAAAAAATGATTCAGCCTCTAAGTTAAAAAAATTAATTACCTTTTTTAGACTCTAAATAATAATCTATACTACATATTTGAGGTTTGTTAACTATTACAATTAATAATCCTCCAATTATAGAAATGTTTTTTAAAAAAATTGTTAGTTGCATACTGTCATCAATTATATGGTGGGTATGAAATATCAAAGTAACAGTTAGAACAAACAATGCTAGAAAAGAAGCAACAATTCTAGTTTTATAACCAGCGATTAGCAATATAGAAAATATTAATTCAAAAATTAAAGATGGATAAAAAAGTATCTCGGGAACACCATGATCAGACATATACATCATGCTAATATCTGGGTTAAAAAATTTTCTTATTCCTTCAATTAAGAAAAGAGTTGATATAAAAATTCTTCCAAATACTTCTACGATATGCATTTAATTCTTTTCGATAACCTCTTTTAATTCACTATATTCTTCACAATTACAATTTTTTAAAACTGCTAATCTTTCTTTGGCTAATTCCATTCGACCTGTATTAACATATAATTCTCCCAAATATTCATTGATGCCATTATGATTTGGATTAATTTTTAAACCAGCTAGATAATGCTTTTCAGCTTCTTCAAATTTTCCTGTCTTTCTTAATGTAAAACCAAGATAATTTAATATATCAGGATTGTTTCTATTTGACTTATATGCCATTCGTAATTTTTCTAATGCTTTAGAATATAATTTTGTAGCTCTATCTGTTTTATTTTTTTTTTCTAATTTTTTTGCTCTTACAACAAATTTTCTTGCTTCATTGTAATGATCTAAATAAGTTGCAGTGGAACTACCGTTGCCACCTGCCCCATGAGAAGTTCCTACATACTGTAGGAAAATAAACAAAGCTATTAGAATTATAAAAATTTTTTTAAACATTGCTTCTTTAAGCAAATTTAGTTAATTGATCCAACGGGAGAAGAGTCACACCTGTTTTTATAAGACCCTCCTTTATCTCTTTTGCGGTGTTTACAGCACTTTTTCCATCTCCATGGACGCAAATTGAGTCTATGTCGCAAGGTATTTGTTTTCCAGAAAAACAATTCAGTGCTTGATTTGTAACCATTTTAACAACATGTTTCTTTGCAGCTTCTGGGTCAGTTATAAGTGCATTTGGTTTAGATCTAGAAACTAAATTGCCATCATCTTCATAATTTCTATCAGCAAATATTTCTGCAGCAACTTTCATATTTAATTTTTTTCCTGCTTTTTCCATCTGTGAACCAGTTGGAACTAAAAAGATTAAATTTTTATTAACTTCTATTATTGATTTAGCAATAATACTTGCTAGTTCATAATCTTCGCACGCCATATTATTTAGTGCACCATGAGGCTTAACATGAGTTACTTTCATAGAATTTTTTTCTGCAACACTCTCCAAAATATTGATTTGATCTATAATTAACTTTGTAATCTCTTTTGATGTTAAATTTAATCTTTTTCGACCGAAGTTTTCTGGATCATTAAAAGAAGGATGGGCTCCAATACTTACGCCATTTTTTTTTGAAATTTCTACTGTTTTCTTCATAGTTGGTTCATCACCTGCATGATAACCGCAAGCAACATTTGCTGAGTTAACTATACCCAACAATAAAGGGTCATTTTCTGTGGAACAAAACTTTGAAGTTTCTCCAAGATCACAATTAATATTAATTTCCATGTTTTAAACCATTATATAATATCTATTATAACAACTTATGCTAAAAAAAATAAACAATATTGGAGACTGCGGCATCTCATGTGATTTTGGTGAAGAAGTTAACAAAAAAACAAATAAAGAAGTAATAAAGCTTTTTAATTTTATACGAGAGTCAGTAAAAGCTAAAAAAATCAAAGGAATTTTAAATTATACACCCTCTTACAACAAACTTATTATTAATTTTGATTTAGAAAAGATAAAGTCTAAGGAAATAATAGAATTTCTTAAAACTAGCGATTATTCCAAATCAACCTTGTCTGAAAAAAACAAACTTGTAGAAATACCAATATGTTATGATGAGGAATTCGCTTTAGATATTAAAAGACTAGAAGAAAAAACTAAATTAAATTTCAAAGAAATAGTAAAAGAACATCTTAATACAGAATTTTTTGTTTACATGATAGGTTTTGTTCCTGGGCAGCCTTTTCTTGGAGATTTGAATAAAAATTTATATCATGACCGTCTAGATACACCTCGAATAAAAATTAATAAGGGTTCAGTTGGTATAGTAGAAAAATTTTGTACCATTTATACCTTTGAAAGCCCTGGTGGATGGAACATTATTGGCAGAACCCCTTTAGATTTATTTAACATTAATAAAAAAAATACAAGCATACTTTTACCTGGGGACACTGTAAAATTTAAATCTATAACAAAAAAGGATCTATTATCTTTTAAGAATGATTAATTATTTTAAAGTTTTAAGACCTGGCATTAATTCTACCTTTCAAGATCTAGGAAGATTTGGTTTGCAACATTTTGGAATTGTAGCAAGCGGATGTATGGATAAATTACTATTTTCTATGTCCAACAAATTAGTTGGTAACAAAATCTCACAAGGAGCTTTGGAATTTGCTTACCAGGGACCGCTGCTTGAACTAGTTGGTGAGTCTGTATTGTTGGCTATTTCTGGAAAAGTTAATTTTAATATCATTAAAAAAAATGATTCTATAATTCAAGGCTCTCCTAATGAAAGTTTTGTGATTTCTGATGGTGATAAGATTGATATTCTATCAACTGTAAATTCTGTTTATGGCTATCTTTCAATCTTTGGAGGTTTTAAACTAGAAGAAATAAAGAAAAGTGTTTCTACTTTGGTAAGAGCAAGAATAGGTTCAAATAATGGTGATAAATTAAAAAATGATGAAAAAATATTTTTTAATATGTCTTGTTCAGAGGATAAAGTAAAAAAAATTCAGTTTGATTTTGATAAAGATAATACGATCAGAGTAATGAAAGGATTGCAATTTAATTACTTTTCCAAAAAAAGCCAGGAAGATTTTTTTTCCAAGGAATACGATGTTACCAGATTAACAGATCGAATGGGAATGAGATTAGAAGGAGTAAAATTAGAGAACACTACGAGTAAAAATATAAAGTCAGAGGGTATTACTAAAGGTTCAATCCAAATACCAGGAGATGGACAACCAATAGTGCTTTTATCGGATCATCCAACTATTGGGGGATATCCAAAAATAGCTAACGTTATTACTGCTGATTACGATAAATTAGTTCAAAAAACGCCAGGTTCAAAAATAAAATTCAAATTGGTCGGTTTAGCTGTAGCAGAAAAAGCATTTGAAGATTACATTGCGAAAATTAATAATTTTTAAATGCATTTTGTTTATAAAATTCCAGGATACATCCTGTGTCTTTTGGCGGGTTTTTGCTTAAGTTTTGGAGGACCTTTAATTAGATCTTTTGAGGGTGCTGGTCCCTGGCAAATCCTTTTCTGGAGATCAATATTTTTCTTAGTAGCTTTAATTTTTTTTCTATTCCTGACCTATAAAAAAGAAGCTTATAATATAATTAAAAAAGCTGGAATTCCTGGAATTCTTGGAGGAATTTTTTTATCAACAAGTTTTGTAGGATATATTATTGCTATGACAGAAACTACGATAGCTAATGTAGTTTTTATTATTAGTTCTCAAACTTTATTTTTAGCTATTTTTGGTTTCTTTTTTCTCCAAGAAAAAATATCGTTAAGAAGTTTCATAGCAATTATCTTAGCTATTTCAGGAGTGGTTTTGATGGTGGGAGATTCTGTTTCTGGAGGTTCTTTAATAGGTAATTTGGCTGCTCTTCTAATACCAATTAACTTTTCAATTTTAATTATAATAATAAGAAAATATCCAAACCTAGATATGTTACCAGCAATTTTTTATTCGGGTATTTTAAGTGCTATATATGGATTTATTTTATCAGATAGCTTAATCATATCTTATAAAGATTTAGGTGTTTCATTTCTTTTAGGCGTACCCCAATTAGCTTTTGGATTTATTTTTGTAACCATTGGTTCAAGAACAACACCTGCAGCTACAGTTGGATTACTAATGCTGACAGAAAGCATATTTGGTCCTATTTGGGGTTGGTTGTTTTTTAATGAAATACCACCAACAAGTGTGTTTATAGCTGGTTTTATGATAATAACCGCAGTTGTAATTAAGAGCATGGAAAAAACCAAACCAGTTATAACTTAATTGCAATTGACATTCTCTGAAATTTAAAAGAAGATTATTTTGTAACGGGAGAGACCAAAAATTGGCGCCGAAGGAGCAACCTCCCCGGAAACTCTCAGGCAAAAGGACCGTTACCGTAATAACTCTGGAAAGCAGGCTTTAGCCTCACCGAAGGGGTAAATCTCTCAGGTACTTAGACAGATGGGGATAGATAGGGTTATTATTGTAATGCAAAAAACAGCTTTATACAATTTTCACAAAATTTTAGGAGCGAAGTTTGTTTCGTTCGCTGGTTATGAAATGCCAATTCAGTATAAGGACGGTATAGTTAAGGAGCATATAAATACACGTCAATCAGCAGGTTTTTTTGATGTTTCTCACATGGGTCAGCTTTTTATATCAGAAAATAAATATTCTGAAAAAAGTTTAGAAAAAATTATACCTTTAGATTTTAAAGAAATTAAAATGAATCAATCAAAGTATTCTTTTTTAATAAATGATAAGGGTGGAGTTATTGATGATCTTATTATTACTCGAGTAGAGGGTGGATTTAATATTATATTGAATGCAGCTTGTAAAGATAATGATATTAAAGAGATAGCAAAATATTTAAATTCAGAAAGTAAATATGAGCTAAGAAAAGACCTCTCACTTATTGCTCTTCAGGGGCCAAAGTCGGAGTCTATTCTAGAATCTATTGTCAAAGGTGTAAAACAACTTAAGTTTATGAATGGTGGTTATTTTGAATTTAAAGACAATAAAATTTATATTACTCGATCTGGTTACACTGGAGAGGATGGTTTTGAAATTTCAGTTCCAGACTCAAATGTAGAAAATTTTACTAAGCTTCTTTCAGATAAAGGAGCTAAACCCATAGGTCTTGGCGCAAGAGATACTTTGAGATTGGAAGCTGGCTTGTGTCTATATGGTCATGAACTAAACCAAGACATCAGCCCAGTTCAGGCAAATTTAAAGTGGGCTATTTCAAAAAGAAGAAGAGAAGAAGGAGGTTTCAATGGTTGGGAAAAAATAAAAAATGACCTACAAAATGGAGTTTCAAAAATTAGAGTTGGGATAAAACCTTCTAGCAGAGTTATTGCGAGAGAAGGTGCAAAAATATTTTCATCCTCAGATGAAGAAATAGGTGTTATTACTAGCGGAACATTTGGTCCAAGCGTCAATAGTCCTGTAGCAATGGGGTATATTAAAAGTGAATTTTCCAAAATTAATAACAAAATACAATTAGAAGTAAGAGGAAAAAAATATGAAGCAGTAGTTTCAAAGCTGCCATTTTATAAAAAAAGCTACGTTAAATAAGGAGGTAAAATGAGTGAGAAGAAATATTCAAAAAAACATGAATGGATTTCATTAGATGGGGACTCAGCAATTATTGGTATTAGCAAACATGCCACTGAAATGCTCGGCGATATTGTTTTTGTAGAACTGCCGGAGAAGGGAAAGAATCTAAGTAAAGATGAGAAAGCAGCTGTTGTTGAATCAACAAAAGCGGCTAGCGATGTTTACACACCTGTTTCTGGAGAAGTGACAGAAAGTAACCAACCAATAGTAGATGATCCTTCGAATGTTAATAAAGATCCAGAGAATAATGGTTGGTTTTTTAAAATTAAAATAAAAAATAAGTCTGAATTAGATTCTTTAATGAGTAAATCAGATTATGAAAAATTTATAAAAGAAAATCCTAATTAATATGATTGATGATACTTCACAAGAATTTATAAATAGGCACATTGGTCCATCAAAAAAAGATCAAGAAGAAATATTAGATTATATTGGCAGCAAATCTCTTGATGAACTTATACAAAATACTGTACCTAAAAATATTTTACTTAAAGATGAATTAAAAATTGGTGACCCACTTTCAGAGAGTGAAGCTTTGAAAAAACTTAAAATCATCTCTCAAGAAAACCAAACTTTTAGAAATTTTATTGGGATGGGGTATTATAATTGTTTTACTCCTCACGTGGTTTTGAGAAATATTTTAGAAAATCCGGGCTGGTATACTTCATACACTCCTTATCAGCCAGAAGTAGCTCAAGGAAGATTAGAAATGCTTTTGAATTTTCAACAATTAGTAATTGATTTTACTGGAATGGATATTGCTAATGCTTCATTATTAGATGAAGCTACAGCTGCTGCAGAGGCGGTTGGTCTCGCACAAAGAGTTTCTAAGAATAATTCAAAAAAAGTTTTTGTGTCAGAAACTTGTAATCCTCAAGTTATTGATTTAATAAAAACAAGAATTGAACCTTTCGGTCTCGAACTCTTAATTGGCAATCAAAAAGATTTTATAAAAAATTTAAAGGGAGAGTTATTGTGTGGAGTTATAGCTTACCCTGATACCTTAGGTGAAATAATAGATCCTAGCGAGTCTATAAGTTTAATACATAAGAAAGGAGGCAAAGCTATAGTTGTTTGTGATCTTCTTTCTTTAGCAAAATTAAAAACACCAGCTGAACTTGGGGCAGATATTGCTGTGGGAAATGCTCAAAGATTTGGGGTGCCAATGGGTTACGGCGGTCCACACGCTGCTTTTTTTGCTACAAAAGAGGAGTTTAAAAGGTCAATGCCAGGAAGAATTATTGGAGTATCGGTAGATAGATTTGGTAAAAAAGCTTATAGGCTGTCACTTCAAACGCGTGAACAACACATTAGAAGAGATAAAGCAACAAGTAACATTTGTACAGCGCAAGCTCTTCTAGCAATAGTATCCGCAGCTTATGCTGTTTATCATGGACCAAATGGAATTTTAGATATTGCAAATAGAACATCAAAATTAGCAAAGCTATTCTCAGAGAATATAAAAGCTGGTGGTTTCGAACTTTACTCTAATAAATTTTTTGACACAGTAACAATTAAAACAAACAACAAAACTCATGAAATTTATAAAAAAGCTATATCAGAAAAAGTTAATTTAAGAAAAGTAAACGACAAAACATTATCAGTAGCTTTTGATGAGGCTAAAAGACTCGATCATGTTAACTTGCTTTTAAAGATATTTGGCATAGATAAAGATGTAACTAAAACTACAGATGTTGCTCTTGATAATCTTCCAAAAAACTTATTAAGAAAATCCAAATATTTAACTCATCCAGTTTTTAATAAGTATCATTCAGAAACTGAAATGATGAGATATTTAAAAAGACTTGAGGATAGTGATATAGCCTTAAATAG
>MDSV01238844.1_pt1 | contig 20771 bp, 22 predicted proteins | sample 810851 | NCBI WGS metagenome assembly MDSV01 (sample SAMN05326640, study PRJNA326480) | marine metagenome | isolation source: seawater | place: Atlantic Ocean: North East | collected 2012 | reverse complement strand
CCTTTCAAAGTAAAGACCCTTTAAAAACTCGTAAATGTTTAAATTATAAATATCATGATATATATAGATCGCTGCAGTTAAATAATTTGTGGCATCTGCAAAAGGGAGCTGAGTATTACTAAAATGCCAATAAATTGATATTATAGATGGTATCAATAATATAAAAAAAATTTTGATTTCCTTCCAGATGCTATTTGTTATTTTCATTTTATTGATATTTTTACATTTTACACCTTATATAATATTATTATAAAGATTTTAAGCTAATTTGATAGATGTAATAATTATGATTAATAACATAGATTTTTTAAAATTAAAAAACGAGTATTTAAGTAATACTCCGTATCCTCATATTATTATTGATAACTTTTTGGAAAAAGAAATATGTGAAGAATTAGAAAAGTGCTTCCCAAACCATAATGAAGATTTTTGGCTTCAATATAATAATCCAGTTGAAAAAAAACTTTTATATAATAAATTAGATGACACGATGCCAATAAAGATTAAAGAAGCTCTACTCTCTTTGAATAATAATTGGTTTTTAGAAAAATTAAATGATTTAACAACTATTAATAATTTAATTTCAGATCCAATGCTACATGGAGGTGGTATGCATTGTACAAAAAGAATGGGTAAATTAGATGTGCATATAGATTATAGTCTGCATCCTGAGTTAAAATTAGAGAGAAGAATTAATCTTATTCTTTATTTAAATTCAGATTGGGACTCAACATATGGAGGTGAACTTGAATTGTGGAATAAGGATATGTCGAAATGTATTAAAAAAATCACTCCAAAATTCAACAGGGCTATAATTTTTAATACAACAGATATATCTTATCATGGTCACCCCTCACCTTTAATGTGTCCAGAGAATAAGTGCAGAAAATCTCTTGCTTGGTATTATTTAACAGAACCGCAAGTAGATGTTACAAAAAGGTACAGAGCTAAATTTGTTGCAAGACCTTCAGATCCAAAAGATGATAAAATCGAAAGATTTAGAAAAGATAGGTCTCAATTAAGTAAAACAAAAAATTTGTTTGATGTAGAATAACCTAAGTATTTTATTTGGAACTATTTTATGATTAAAGCAGTAATATTAGCAGGCGGTTTAGGAACTAGATTAAGCGAGGAAACTGATAAACTTCCAAAGCCGATGGTAGAAATTGGCGATCAACCAATTTTATGGCATATAATGAAAATATATGAGTCTTTTGGTATCAATGATTTTATAATATGCGCAGGATATAAAAGCTTAGAAATTAAAAAATTTTTTTTAAACTATAATATGAATAATTCAGATATTCAATTCGATATTGAAAAAAATCAAATTGAAATATTAAGTAATAGATCTGAAAAATGGAATGTCAAGGTTATTGATACTGGTAACGAAACACTTACAGGCGGAAGATTAAAGAGAATCTACGAGCATATAAAAGACGATGATTATTTTCTAATGACGTATGGAGATGGACTTGCTGATATAAATATTAAAGAGCTTATAAAATTTCATAATAATCATGATTGTTTGGCAACTGTTACAGCAGTCCAACCTGAAGGAAGATTTGGTGCACTTAAAATTAATAATGATGAAGTTGTTACAGACTTTCAAGAAAAACCAGATGGAGATGGCGGTTATATAAATGGAGGTTTTTTTGTCTTATCACCAAAAGTTTTAGACTATATTGAGAATGATATGACAATATGGGAAAAAAATCCTATGAAAATGTTAAGTAAAGAAAATCAACTTAGAGCATATAGACATAAAGGGTTTTGGAAGCCAATGGATACATTAAGAGATAAAAATTTTTTAAAAGATCTTTGGGAAACAAATAAAGCCCCTTGGAAAATTTGGTAAAAATTTATGAATCTTGGCTCATTTTATAGAAATAAAAAAGTTTTTGTGACTGGCCATACTGGTTTTAAAGGATCATGGCTATATTTTTTTTTGAATAATATGGGGGCAGAAATATCTGGATATTCTTTACCTCCAGAAAAAAATTCACCATCCTTATATAAATTATTAAATATTGATAAAAAAGATGATTTTCATCCAAAAGATATTAGGGATTTTAAAATTTTAAATACTGCCATTAAAAATTTTCAACCTGACATAGTATTTCATTTAGCAGCACAGCCATTAGTAATAAAATCTTATAAGAAACCAATAGAAACTTTATCAACAAATATAATTGGAACCGCAAACTTATTGGAAATATGTAAATCTATAAAATCAGTAAAAGCAGTAATTAATGTAACATCAGATAAATGCTATGAAAATAAAAATACGAATAAACAATATATGGAGAGTGATACCTTAGGTGGTTCTGATCCCTACTCGGCAAGTAAAGCTTGCTCTGAAATTATTAATTACTCTTACCAAAAGTCTTTTTATAATGAGAATCATAAAGGTTTGGCTTCCGCTAGAGCTGGAAACGTTCTTGGAGGAGGGGATTTTTCAGAAAATAGATTAGTCCCTGATATTATTAGGAGCATAATAAATAATGATAGATTAATAATAAGAAGCCCAAATTCCACAAGGCCATGGCAACACGTTTTTGATGTAATATTTGGTTATATGATACTTGGTAAAAAATTATTTGACGAACCTAAGCGATTTTCTAGTCCATATAACTTTAGTCCCAATATCAAAAATTGTATCACAGTTGAAGAAATACTATATAAGATTAATAAGTTACTAAAAATAAATTACGAAATCAAATCAAGTGAATTTTACGAGGCTAGTCTTCTTATGCTAAATGCTGACAAGGCTAAAGAGAACTTAAATTGGAACCCAGTTTACGATATTAATAAAACGCTTCAAGAGTCAGTTGAATGGTATAGCAATTTTATGCAAAATAAAGATATTATTAAAAAATCATTTAGTCAGTATGAGAAATACATGGAGTTACAAAATGAATGAAATAAAAGTAAGCTACGCGCAAACAGTCTATGGAAAGAAAGAAATAGATGCTGTTATAAAATGTTTTAAAGAGTCAACGCAAATGGGTAATTATTCAAGTAAGTTTGAAAGGAAAATCTCAAGTTTATTTGATAAAAAGTATGGGTTATATGTTAACTCTGGATCTTCAGCGTTATACATTGGCATGGAAGCATCAAATTTTCCAAAGGGGGGAGAAGTTATTACTCCTGCATTAACTTTTTCAACAACTATTGGATGTATAGTAAAATCGAATTTAATCCCTGTCTTTATTGACGTTGGTTTTAACGATTATTGTATAGATGTGGAAGAAATAGAAAAGAATATAAGCGATAAAACAGTTGCAATTGTTGCTCCAAATCTTATGGGAAATATTTGTAATTGGGAGCAAATATCAGAGATTGCTAAAAAATATAAATTAAAAGTTATTGAAGATTCTGCCGATACAATTGGTGGCACATTAAATGGTAAGTTATCTGGCTCATTTTGTGATTGGACTATTACAAGTTTTTATGGATCACATATAATTAATTGCGCCGGAAATGGAGGCATGCTATGTGTTAATGATGAAAAAATGATATATGATGCTAAGCTTTTAAGATCTTGGGGAAGATCTTCGTCTATATTTGACGAGAAAAGCGAAGCGATAGAAAATAGATTTAATGTTGAGGTAGACGGTATTCCTTATGATGCAAAATTTATTTTTGAAAAGATTGGATACAATCTTGAAGGTTCCGAAATTGGGGCTGCATTTGGATTGGTACAATTAGAAAACCTGAAAGAAAATGTTAAAATTCGCCAAGACAATTTTAGAAAACAAACAGATTTTTTCTCAAAATATAAAGAATTTATTGTCACTCCGCAGCAAACAAAAGGCTCTGATTCAGCATGGTTAGCTTATCCAATAATAATTAAAGCAAATTCCCCTTTTAGCAGAAGAGATTTTCAAATTTATCTAGAGAAAAGAAATATTCAAACTAGAACTGTTTTTTCAGGAAATATAACCAGGCAACCAGGTTTCAAGAATATAGAAATGAAGATTTCGTCAAATGGACTGAATAATGCAGATAATGTAATGAAAGGCGGAGTTTTACTTGCATGTCATCACGGTTTAACTAACGAAATGATAGCTCATGTGCACGAAGTTTGTGATGAATTTTTTAGAAAATATCAATGAATATTTTAATTACGGGTGCAAATGGTTATCTGGCAAAAAATCTCATTATGGAGCTCACTAGAAAAGCTGAACATACACTTATTCTATTAGTAAGACAGGGCTCAAATATTGAGGAGCTCCTTAATTATGTAAATATAAAAAGTATAGTTTTTTATGATGGAAATATAGAGTCTTTGGAAAATTTAAAAAAATATAAAATTAGTCTTGTTTTTCATCTAGCTAATTACTACCCTGATTCTAAAAGACCTGCAATTCCAAAAAAAATAATTAGCTCAAATTTAACTTTGATTGTAAATATTGTTTCTGCTCTTGGCGATAAAAAATCTTTTAAAATTATTAATATAAGTTCAAATGCTGCGGCTTATGATTCCTCTTTATATGGAATCACAAAACTAGCTGCAGAAAAATATCTTGTTGAAAATTATGATTGTGATACATATAGGTTACATGATACTTATGGGGAAAATGATCCTCGTCCAAAGCTTATTAATCAGCTTATAGACTATTCATATTCAGGTAAGACACTGGAGATGAAAGGTGCTCCAGATAAACTTATTCATTTAGCATACATTAAAGACGTTACTAGTGCATTTATATCAGCTATTGAAAATCCTGAACCTTCTGGAAATTATGACACTATAAGACCATATCCTGTAAAACATATTTTCTCAGAGACAATGACTTTAAAAGAAGTTATAGAAACTTTTAATAATATTTCAAGCAAAAAAGTTAATGTCTCATGGCTTATTCAGCAAAAAACTAATTTTCTACCTTTGAAAGGACCTGGTGATTTTCCTAAAGATTGGAGACCAAGATATAATTTGAATATGGGATTAACGGAGATGCTTAAATTATGAAATTTACTCAAAGTAAAATATTAGGTTGTCAAATCATTGAAAATAAGGTTATCAAGGACAATCGAGGAGTCTTTACTAAAAATTTTAATAAAGAAATTTTTACTAAAAATAATATTGATGTTAATTTTGAAGAATCTTATTTTTCCTTATCAAAAAAAGATGTAATTAGAGGGATGCATTTTCAAACCTCACCTCATGAGATATCTAAATTAATTTTCTGTTCAGCTGGTGAAATTTTAGATGTTTTTTTAGACATAAGACAAAATTCAAAAACATTTGGACAATATGATCAAATCAAAATTTCATCTGAAAATGGAATTCATATCTATCTTCCAGAGGGAATTGCGCATGGTTTCCAGGTGCTAAGCGAAAATGCAACTATTCACTATTTGCAGTCTAAAATTTATAATGAAGTAAGTGATGCTGGCATTTTATGGAACTCGTTTGGGATGAACTGGCCAGTAAAAAACCCAGTTATGTCTAAAAGAGATCAAGCATTTATTACATTTGATGATTATAAAAGGTCTAGTCGTTAATTCTATCTTCAATGATAGTAATTGGCCTATTTTTTTGCTGATCGTATATCCTTGATAGATACTCACCAATTACACCTAAGAAAAGTGCATTTAAACTTATACCAAATAGAACTAAAACAATAATTGTAGTGAGTCCGGCAGGATAGTTAATATCAAACATAAATTTTGATAGTATAAAAAAAATACTAAGTATTAAAGTTAAAGAAGCAATAATAACGCCAAAAAATGAAGCAATTCTTAAAGGTAAGGAGGAGAGTCCAACAATACCATCAACTGCTAGTTTTAAAGATTTAGAAAAATAAAATTTTGTATCCCCGTATTTTCTTGCATTTCTTTCATAATTAACAGATTTTTTATTAAAACCAAGACTAAAAATTACACCCCTTAAATAGATATTTTGATCGTATATTTTTTTTATTTTATCAACAATTATCCTGTCTAAAAGCATAAAATCTCCAACATTCCTTGGTATTTTGTCCTCACTTATTTTATTTAATAACCAATAAAATATATTTCTCATCAACGGAAGATCAACTATTTTTTTTGTTTTTGAAAAACTTTCCTTTCGAGATGTTCTTACGCCATAAACTATTTTATAGTCGCTAATCCAATATTTTATGAAGGTCTCGAACAACTCAGGAGGATCTTGGAGATCACAATCAATTGGAATGACAGCATCGCCTTTTGACTGACAAATTGCTGTCCATAAAGATTTTTGATAACCATAGTTTTTTGATAGTTTATAAGCTCTAATATTTATATTATCTCTTGCTTTATTTTTAATAATATCAAAAGTTCTATCTGAACTATTATTATCAGTGATGACAATTTCAAAATCAAAATCACCTTTTAATTTTTCAATTTGATTAAAGATTTGATCAAAATAATAATTTATAGTTGCTTCTTCATTATAAACAGGTGTAACAATTGATATTAATTTTTTTTTCATAACATGAAAATAAAAGCTTTATATTTTGTTGGAATTATATCATTAATTCTGAAATAATAGACTTTTATTCATATAATTAATATAAAAAATGCTTAAAAATAACAACTTTATATATCTAATACTTATTTTTTTTGCCCCATTATTCATTTTCTTTTTCAATCAATATAATGAAATCTTAGCAAATTCTGATGGACAACATTACTTAGATATAGCTTTAATGCAATATCAAGTATTTGAAGATGCGGGCTTTCTTGCTGGCATAGAAAGTATGTATAACTTAAGGTCAGTAGGATTGAGACCCTTAATTTATCCAGTTTATATTACAATTTTTATGGTTCTTACTAACGGTGATCTTTTTTTGACAACATCACTAGTTATGGCTTCTCTAGCATTTTTATGGGTTGTATATCTTTATAGGATTTTTTTATGGTCAGGATGTAGCAAAATAATATCAGCATTCGGGTCAGTTATGATTGTAATATGGCCAGGATTTTCATACTACCATTATAATATGTTTTCTGAGACAGCTCACATTACAGTTTTTTTTATATTTTTATATTATATTTTAGAGTCTGATTACTTAAAGAATAGATCATCAGTTTACAAGGCAGGTTTTTTCGGTGCAATAATGCTTTCTATTAGACCAGAATTAATATTTATTGTACCACTGGGATTTAGCTTTTATGCTTATAACTATTTTAAAATAAATAAAAATATCTTATTAGAGCTAAAACAAACAGTTCTAATTATATCAATTTTTTTTCTTTCTTTATATTCTAGTTTTTTAATAAACTTTTCACCCCACTCTAATTGTGCTCACTGTATAAGTAATACTCTTCGTACTGAAAATGAAAATATTCTCCCTTTTTTATTTGTCATAACCTTTCTTATTACATATTTATTTTATGGTTATTATAAAAATTCACGAGAAGAGAAAAAGCAGACAAACTTATCAATATTAATTTCATTAATATTATTTTTAACACTAACATGGTATTTACCATTTGCTGACGAGTTGTTTGAATGGTTTAGAGTTGGAATGTTTAATTTACAAGATTATAATAATCCTGTTACAGGATTTAGTGATAATTGGAGAATAATTTGGCCAAACTGGTTTACTTTATTTTTATATCTTTCAGTGTCTTTTTCAATAATTTTTTTATATATAAAATTTTTTAAAAAAAATAATTTGTCATTTCTTTTCTTCAATAAGTCAAGTCAATTACTTATTATTGGATTAACCATGGTTTTAGTATATTTTATATTATTATTGACAGAGAATGCAGGTATCACTCCTCATAGAAGAACAGCACCTGCAGTTTTCGCACTAGCTTCAGGCTTAATAGCTTTTACAGGCATTAATAATAAATCTTCAAAAAACTTTTTATTTACTCTTCCAATAATAATATTGTCTCTTAGTACAATTTTAAGTAGCTTCTCAGCTTTTTCTTCTAAATATACAAATTTTGCCACTAACACTTCGCAGTATATACAAAAAAAAATGGTTGTTCCTTGGCAACATACAATATATGCAGGGTCTCCAAGACCTAGCTTCAACTTAATTCAAGCTCTTCACAAATGTACTGTTAAAAACAAAATTGAAAATAATAGTATAAGGATTGCAACGTTTATTCACTGGCCACCCGATGTTACACACGGGATACTTGTTGCGAAAAGGAAATTACGAGTTCTAAAAAATTTTGATATGTGGATATTACACCCAGGAGCTCTAACGCTAGATGATTTAAGGAAGGGTAAAGTAACCCATTTAGTTATTGATACAATGCCAGACTACTCTGATGAAAAGGTTGAAAAAAAAATAGGTTTTCACTTTTATCCAGGCTGGAGTGTAATAAAAAAACTTAGAGCAGGCGACTTACAAGGTATGGAAAAAATCGATGATATTAAAGTTAATGATCGACTATACCTTTTATTTGAACTTTAATCTTGAGCTTTATGATTAATAAAGCAACCATCATATTTTTTATTAATATTTACGCATTTGCCTAAAATAAGATTATATTCTGTTAATTTGTTTGATGAGTATAAGTATTTTAGATAGTAGGCAAATCTTGCTGATGGTGAAATATTCTGACTATGCATAGAAAAATCAAGTGCTTTTTTTGCTTCTTCTTCAGTTACTCTCATAAATGTTGTTTTTGGATTAATCAAAAAGAATGAATCATATGTTCCTATAAAATCATTCAGTAATAATTTAAAATCTTTACTTAATATATTTTTATCAACATATTTTTTTGATAGTAATTTTGATCTTGCCTTATATGGGAGTCTGCAAGAAAAATTATTTTTCCTACAAAGTAATGACAATACAAAGGCATCAATGGGCTCACCCGATTCCTCGACAACTATGGCATATTCATTTTTACTATTATTTTTACCATGATTTTTTATAAAATTTACTACAATATTGTGATAGTTCGGATGTATATTTATAGGTATAGGATATTCGATTCCAATAAAACCAGATGCTATATTATTCCTATGATGTTTTGCCCAAAATTGATCATTTGGACCTTGAATAAAAGTATGTGAAAATAATGAAGCAAGCTGAAAAGATACCAATAAAGATAAAATAATTTTCTTTGTTTTTAAAAATGGTTTTTTATTCATTATATACAATAGAAAAAAGATAAGTAAGCAAACTAAGCTTAAAGAAACTTTTCTATAAAAACCCTGAACAGAAAACAGGTATAAGATCCAAGGAAAAGGTATGGTTAATAATAAATAATAGTATTCTTCATAAAACTTATCATTTATTTTTTTTAAATAATTAGAAAATTTCACAATTATAAATATTATTAATATTATTGGAAATATAAAAATTCCAAAAGATTTAAATGCCCAAACAATTAACCAAGATATGTCTGACACTGCATAATAGGAAACTACTGAACCAATCGAGGTTTGATATACCCATTCATACAAGTTTGAAAAATGTGAATACCACCATATAAAGATTAAACTTGTATGAACTTTAAAAGAAAAAAATAAATAATCATTATAATTTGAATTTTTATTTTCTTTGTTTCTTAAATATAAATAGTATAAAAGTATTAATAATGTCAAAAATATTAGTACTAATGAAAAAATTGTAAATATCTCAAGAGAGTGAGGCGGATCAATACTCTTAATTGTATTAGAAGGATTTGGAATAAATCTACTTATACATAAAATTGATACTACTGAAAAAGATAGGAGAACTGATTTGACAACACTTATTAGACTAATTCTTTTTTCTGATATCGATTTGTAAAAGAAAAATAATAAAGGCAAAGATATGTAAATTATTGCTTCTACTGGACGTGTAGCAAATAATAAAAAGAAAAATATACTAAAAAAAATTGAATATTTTTTATCTTTAAAATAATCAGATTTAATTAAAAAATATATTGTGCAAAGAAAGAATGGTGTAAATGACAATTCTGAAAATAATGGCAATCCGATTCCACCAAACATGATATTTGTACTTAGACAAACTATTGAGGTAGAAATTGCTGCACTTAAATTATCAAGTCGCAATTTAAATATTTTATAAATTATAAAAGTTGATAGTGAAACAAAAAGAACATGGACAAATAGTGTTGTTAATAAAAAATCACCATCTGTTAGCCACAAAAATGGTACAACAAAAATGTGAAAAATAACAGGTCTCCACGATCTTTCACTAAATAATTCATAAAGAGTCCCTGTAATTGAATTCGAGTTCCAATATGGCTCAAGTATGTAAACTGACGCCTCAAGCCAACCAATTGCATCTGAAACAGGTATTTGAGTATTATTATTATGCCATAAAAAGGAAAATATAATTGGTAAAGCAAGAAAAATTAAATAAATATTATTTTTAAACTTATCAAGGTATAACATATTAAATTATACACCTTGAAAAAAATTATTTATAAATTTATCTTTAAATAATATGAAATAGGAGTCTTTGAAATAAGGTGCCCAATAAGGATTATCCTTTTCAACTGGGTAATCACTGCCAAATAATTTAATTCTTTTTTTAATCATATAATGATCCTCAAGATCTTTTGATCTTTTCATTTTTATTAGTCTTCTCTTAAGAATATTTCTAAAAGGATAAATAAAAAAAGGAATATCAAGCTCATACTTAATTTCACTTAAAACTATATTATTATCTTTTTTTATTTTTATAATTTTAAAGTCATTATCAATATCTTCAACTTCACAATCACGATCATTTTGAAAATACCTTAATCTTGTTTTTACGTTTAGAAAATTTGCTAATATTGCAGGTCCAATACCTTTAATTGAAATATCATATTGTGTTATCTCAGATATACCTAGATATTCAGTAGTTGATTTTTGAATCCAAGAAAAAAAACCAGACTTATAATAAATTTCAGAAACACATTTAGTTGAGTCGGAAGATATTGTTTTATACTTTTTCTCACATGAGTTATGAAGAAAAATATAATGTTCGCAATCAAGGTATACGACAACAGCGCTGGCTATACTTACTGGAAACGTGTATGTTTGCTTAAAAGAAAATTTCACTATATTTTAATCTCAATAATTTTTCCATCAAATTTATAATCTATGATTTTCAGTCTAAGATCTTTTTCCAATTGTTTCACACAATTGTCAGGATTATAAAACTTACTTTTTACCCTAATATTACTGGTATTCTCTATATTTGGATTTTTATAAAAAGTACCATCTATATTATATATATAACCATGCCAATTGCATTGAAAAGTTAGAGAATTTTTTTTACTATGACTATAATTTTTAGCATTGTCTCTTATAATAATATTTCCCCCCATATGAGGACACGTAAGACTTAAAACTCTAAATCCGTCTTTTAACTTGATAATAGCAATCTTATCATCTTTAATATTTTTGATAAAATAGTCACCTTCTTTCATTTTATACTCAATTTTAATTTTATATTTCTTTTTCATAGGTATAAAAAATGTAGTTATTATTTTTTTACTTTTAGCAGTAAAACTTTTGTATTTTTTAGTTTTATAATATCCAATTTTGAAAATTTATCATTAATTTTACAATCTGCAAGATTAAGCAATTTTGCAATAAATTTTTCACCAGATCCAACATTTTCTCTCTGAAAAAATTCTGATATAGTCGTCACTGTTAAAATTGGGTTAACACCAGTAAGAAGTAGAAAAGGCGTAATAATAATAGGATAAATTTGTGGTCTCCAACCTTTTTCTGCGTATAGTTCATTAATTCCTACAATAAAACCTTTTTCAATAAAAGAGTTATAATGAAAAAAAGCATCTTGCAAATAGGTTATTGCATCAGACGTAGGAAGATAATTATTATTGAAACGCCAAAAAAAAATTAATAGTGCAAATATTAATATAGATGCTAATATATAAATAAAATTTTCTTTTTCCTTTACAAAATTAGGATTCATTATGTATGTTAAAAAAAATTAGCAAAATTTGGTTCAAAAACATAATATCACCTATTACAATTAAAACAAATATATATATATTTCTATTAAGTACTTTACTAATTTTATTACCCCTTATGCTGTTTCGATACCCTGACTGGGTTAATAGTAAATCATGCTATATAAGCTGTTAATATGAAAAGATTTAATTCCTTGTTTAAATTATCTTTAACAATATTTGTTATTTATATTTTAATAAAATTTAATATTATAAGTTTTAGAGATTTGATTATTTTAAAAGATAATTTTACATCCGTAGCCCTAGTAATTTTCTTATTATTTACTACACTAATTATTGCTTCGTATAAATGGTGGATATTATTAAAAAAAATGAATTATGATATCCCTTATTTAATGTCATATTATCTATATACTACAGGTCTGTTTTTTAACATTTTCATGCCCGGCAGTGCTGGCGGTGATCTGGTCAAAGGAATTTATCTTTTTAAATTTGTAAAAACCTCACAGCGAACGAATGCTTTATCAACCATAATTTTAGATAGGCTTATAGGGCTTCACGCTCTTTTACTTTTAACTTTTCTTTCACTAATTTATTTATGGGAAATAGCTTTTTCAATTATTGAAATTAAGATAATGTTATTTTTAATATCTTTTTTAATATTATTTATACCATTTTTTATTTTTTTAATAGTAATTTTCTCCGATAAAATAATTACTGTCACAAGTAAATTTAACGGGAATATCAAAAAAAAGATTAATGAGATAATTACAAAATTATTAATTTCAGTAAAATTATATAATGGAAAAATAATATCTTTAATTATTTGCTACTTTCTCTCGCTATTAAACCATGTAATACAAATCATTTGTTTTTTTATAGTTTCGTTTATTTTATTCGGAGACCACGCTCATTTAATAGATATTTTTGCAAGCTCATCATTGAGCCTAGTCATAAATATTATTCCTTTAACACCTGGCGGCATAGGCCTTGGTGAAACGGCATTCAATTTTTTACTACAAAACTTCTCACAATATTCAAAAGATTTAGTGTATGGGAGTATTTTTTTTATAACATATAGAGTATTATTTACATTTGTGAGTTTAGCGGGAGCCTACTCTTTCATTATACTCAAAAAGCCAAATAATTTATATAAAAGGATGTGAAACAAATGATAATTCCATTAAATAAAAATACAATGGGTCGTGAAGAAAGAAAAGCATTAATTGAGACATATGATTCAGGCTTCATGACAATGGGGAAAAAGACAAAATTATTTGAAAAAAATTTTGCAAAAATGTTTGGTGTTAAACATGCAATTAACGTCAATTCAGGATCCTCGGCAAATCTTCTTGCATTTTCTGCAATTGTTGATAACGACAAATTTAGAAATAAGAAAAAAAATAATAAGTATTTTTTAAAAAGTGGCGATGAGGTTATTGTCCCTGCTGTTACTTGGTCAACAACAATATGGCCAATCGCTCAAGTTGGTTTAAAACCAGTTTTTGTTGATAGCGAACCAAGCACATTGCAAATGGATGTAAATGCTATTAAGAAAGCCATTTCAAAAAAAACCAAAGCTATATGTATGGTACATGTTTTAGGTAATGCGGGTTATATAAATGAGGTTAGAAAAATCTGTAAGCAAAAAAAATTATGGTTAATAGAGGATACATGCGAGTCTTTAGGCGTAAAAAATAAAAAGAAATATTTAGGTACTTATGGTGACATAGGAACTTTTAGTTTTTATTTTTCTCATCATATTACAACGGTTGAAGGAGGTATGATTGTTACAAATAACGATTATTTAGCTTATAAAATTCGATCAATGAGATCTCATGGTTGGACAAGAGATATGAATAATCTAAGTATGTATAAAAAATATTCAGATATAATTGACCCTAGATTTTTATTTGTTAATGTTGGATATAATTTAAGATCTTCTGATTTAAATGCAGCGATTGGACTGCAGCAATTAAAAAAATTAAAAAAATTTAATAAGTCAAGACATGATATCGGTATCCAGTGGAATAATTCATTTAACGATTTAAAGTCAAATGGAATTCTTCGCCCAATGAGAATAACGAATGGCACTGATGCTTCGTGGTTTGGATTTCCAGTTTTATGTAAAACAAAAAGTATAAGAGATAAATTTCAAAAGCATTTAGAAAAAAATGGAATTGAAACAAGGCCAATTATATGTGGAAATATGACAAAGCAGCCTGGAATTAAGAATATTGACTATAGAATTGCTGGTTCATTGAAAGGAGCTGACGAAATAATGAATAAAGGTGTATTTTGGGGAAGCTCTCCTGGCATGAATAAAAAAGAAATAAATCATGTTATTAATTCTGTGAGGAGTTTTTTTAAGTGAGTAAAAAAGCACTGATTACTGGTATAACTGGACAAGATGGATCATATTTAGCGGAATTCTTACTAGAAAAAGGATATGAAGTTCATGGAATTATTAGAAGGTCTTCGTCCTTTAATACTGGAAGGATTATGCATATATTTGAAGATATTCATAATCCAAACCCAAAATTAATACTTCACTACGGAGACCTTACTGATGGCAGCCGTTTAGAAAAATTAGTTGAACTTTCAGCTCCAAACGAAGTTTATAATCTTGGTGCACAAAGCCACGTTCGTATATCTTTTGATGAGCCAGTATTTACAGCGCAAACAGTAGGTATGGGAGCTTTAAGAATGCTAGAAGCAGTTCGAAATGTATCAGGTAATAGTTCTGATATAAAATTCTATCAAGCATCAAGCTCAGAAATTTTTGGTAAAGTTAAAGAAGTTCCTCAAACAGAGGAAACTCCATTTTATCCAAGAAGTCCATATGCTTGTTCAAAAGTTCATGCCTTTCATCAGGTAGTTAATTATAGAGAGGCTTATAATATGCATGCTTCAAATGGTATATTATTTAACCATGAAAGCCCAAGACGAGGAGAGACTTTCGTTACAAGAAAGATTACAAGAGGGCTTGCAAGAATCTTAGCTGGTTTAGACAAGAAACTACATCTTGGAAATTTAGACGCGAAAAGAGATTGGGGTTATGCAAAAGATTTTGTTGAAGCAATGTGGCTAATGCTTCAACAGGAAGAGCCCGATGATTATGTTATTGCCACAGGAGAAACCTGGAGTGTGAAAGATTTTCTCGATAAATCTTTTTCAAGTATGGGTCTTGATTGGAAAGAGTACGTTGAATTTGATCCAAGATATATCAGGCCAACCGAAGTAGATCTTTTGATTGGTGATCCAAGTAAAGCAGAAAAAAAACTTGGCTGGCAGAGAAAAACGTCTTTTGATGAGCTCGTTAAAATAATGGTAAAGTCTGATCTTGATTTTTACGGTGTCAAAAACGATCTATAAATATGTATACATCATGTGTTAAAAAAGAAGATTTTAATAAAGAAACAATATCTTTCTTTAACGAAAAAAATGTTCTTGTTACGGGTGGCTCAGGATTTATCGGAAGCCACGTTATTGAGCAATTAATAAAGTTAAATGCTAAGCCAATTATTATTTCTAGAGAATCTTCACCTAAATTTTTAAATCACAATTTAAGTAAAATTGAAGTTTGCAAGGGAAATCTCTTTGATAAAAATTTCATAAAAGACTGTATTGGAAAATCACAGGTAGTTATGAATCTTGCAGCATCTGTTGCAGGTATTGAGTATAATAAAAATCATCCAGCCTCAATTTTTAAAGACAATATGGAAATGTTTATGAATGTAATACATGAAGCCGCGACCTCAAAAAATATTGAGCGTTTTTTAGTCACAAGCTCAGCATGTGTTTACCCTAGACACTGTTCTATTCCAACAAAGGAAGAGGAAGGTATTCAAGGTGAACCAGAACCCACAAATTCTGGATATGGCTGGTCAAAAAGAATGGAAGAATATTTAGGAAAAAAATATAGTGAAGAATTTGGCTTGAAGACATCTATTGCCAGACCATATAATGCATATGGACCGCGAGATAACTTTGATCCGAGAATGTCTCATGTAATACCTTCTTTAATTAAAAAAGCTTTTGATTCTAAAAATAATATTCTTGATGTTTGGGGAGATGGGAGCCATAGTAGATCATTTTTGTATGTTGATGATTTTGCTAGAGGTCTAATTGAAACAACCGCTAGATATGATTATTCTGATCCAATAAATATCGGAGCTGACGAAGAAATATCGATTAAAAATCTATCTATTATTATTTGTGAAACCGTGAGTAAGTATACAGATAAAAAACTTAAGCCTAACTTCAATAAGGATGGTATTACTGGCCAACCTAGAAGAAAATGTGATGTTACTAAACTAAAAGATAAGCTTAGCTTCTCGACAATGATGCCTTTTGAAAAAGGTATACAAAAAACTATTGATTGGTACTACAAGGAATTTATATGCAAGTAGCACTATGTATACTTACAAAAAATGAATATTTATGTCTTAAGGAGTTAATGCCCAACATATTAAAATCTTGTAAAAATAATAATATAACAGAAATATTTGGGATAGACGGCGGTTCAGTAGATGGTACTCTTGAGGTGTATCGTGAAAATAATATTAAAACTTTTACACAAATAAGCAAAGGAAGAGGAGACGCATTTCAATTAGCATTTAAAAATATAAATGCAGATTTATATATTTTTTTCTCACCTGATGGTAATGAAAATGAAGAGGATTTTGGTAAGTTTATAGAATTAACCAAAAATGGAGCAGAGATTGTTATTGCTTCAAGAATGATGAAAGAATCTTTTAATGAGGAAGATGATCAATTAATAAAATTAAGAAAATGGGCTAACAATATCTTTAATCTAATGGCGAATATCTCGTTTAGAAGAAATGGTCCGTATATAACTGACTCAATTAATGGGTATCGTTCAATCACAAAAGACGTTGCAAACAGTCTGAAACTGGATGCTTTAGATTATACTATTGAATATCAAATGACAATGAGAGCAATGAAGAGTAAAATTAAAATTTCTGAGTTCCCAACTATTGAAGGAAAAAGATTATATGGCGAAACTCAAGCAAAAAGTATTCCAACAGGATTAAAATTTATTAAATGTTATCTGAAAGAACTTTTTTCTTAAATTTTATTTTTAAAGAAAGCGCTTTTTTTCTCACTTGTCCTTGTTGCTACAAATAACCTCCAACTACCCTCAATTTTTGTATAACTTCTTTTTCCAATACCCCAATCATAGAAATCTTGTGATACCTCTGGAATAATTTTTTTTATATTTTCAAAGCCACACTGGGACAGAGTAAACCTAAGTAACTTCTCTGTTAATCTAACATTATTATTTATATTTAATGGAAAATTGCGATCCTCGGATATTATAATTTCCTCGTGAGGAGAAGAACCAGGAAAAAATAAAGTATGATGATCAGGATTATAAATATCTATTAAAGCCCAGAAAAAAACAGCTTTTCTTGATCGATCACAGCAATAGGAAATAAATTGCATCGGGTCAAATTGGTGATTTGTAAAAACAGTATTTAACATTACATCAACTTCAGGAACATCATATGTTTTAAGATGTTTTTCACGTTTCCATAAAAGTTTTTCAAAAGAGTAATCACTCTGATCGTGAAGAGGCTTACGAAGAATCTTTTTAATAATTCTCTCCAGATTTATTGTATAGTCATTTTTTATAAGAATACGATGATATAGATTATCCCATCCACATTGACGAAAATGTATATTTATATTTAAGAGTTTTCTATACCATGAGTAAAGTTGATCATAGTTAGTCCAATCATATCCATAGCATTCTTTTGCACCTTTTTCACAAAGTTTCAATAGAGCAATGCCTGTATTTGATCCAATTTCAGCAAAGGATAAATTTTCTAAAGGTTCATCAAGTTCTTTAATTATTTCATTAATACAGAAATCATAAAGATAATCGTACTCATCATTAATTTTAATAAAAAAATCTTTTTCCTCTTCAGAAATAATATTTCTTTTAATACCATTAATATTTTCTAACTCAGGAAAGCCCTTTGAATATAAATTATAATCATAGATGCTATTAACATCACTGTATTGTTTAATAAAGTTTCTCGCTTCCCCAACTATAATATTGTCATGTATGATAAATGGTTGATAAAACAAAGTTCCATTTATAATGAATTGTATAGCTTTTTGTAAATCTTCTTCCGTTTTAATGTATTTTCTTAAATCCATATTTTTAAAAATTAGATAAATAGTTTTGATAAGTTTTTATAAGACCATCTTCTAAAGATGTAGAATGTGACCATCCCAATTTCTTCACTTTAGATGAGTCAAGTATTTTTCTTTCTATTCCATCAGGCTTTGTTTTATCAAATATAATTTTTCCGTTAAAACCAATTATTTCTGATATAAGACTTGCCAAATTCTTAATTGATATCTCAGATCCAGTCCCCAAATTTATTGGCTCGTTCATTTTATAATTTTTAAGGATATGTAATATGCCATTAGTCATATCATCAATATATATGAATTCCCTTTTAACATCACCACTTCCCCAAAGCACTACTTCGTTTTTTTTACCTATCTTTGCATCATGCATTTTTTTAATCAATGCTGGTATTACATGGTTTTTGGAGGTATCGTAAGAGTCGTTAGGCCCATAGGATGCTGCCGGAATTATACATGTATAATTTTTATGGAATTGTTGGTTAATCATTTGAACGTACTTAAGACCCAAAATTTTTGAAATCGCATAACCTTCGTTAGTTGGCTCAACATTTCCACTCATAATTGAAGATTCCTTAAATGGCTGCTTTGAATTTTTTGGGTACATGCAACTTGCCCCAAGAACAATTACTTTGCTAGCACAATATTTAAGTGATGCATTTAATATATTTAATAAAATCATTGAATTTTCATATAAAAAATCTGCTTGGTGAGATGAATTGTACTGAATTCCTCCAACTAATGCTGACGTTATTAATACTATATTAGGTTTATGTGAACGAAACCAACTATCTAAAGCCTCCTGATTTGTTTGATCGAAATCATTTCTTGTTGTTTCAATTAAATCATAGACTTTTTCTTTACGAATATGATTGGCTAATGATTTTCCAACCATACCATTGGCACCTGTGATCCAAATCTTATCTTTCATCTTCTAAAAGCCATTGCATTACAGCGGTTGCATAAGTAAGCGCTTTAAAATCTTTATTTCTCAATGAATACATAATCTCTTCTTTATTCATCCAAATATGTTCTGGATTTTCAATATCTTTTGCCTTGGGTTCTTCTTTTTTATGTATATCTCTTACTTGAATAAAAGAAAGTTCCCCAAACATGTAACTTCCGCTAACAATATAATTATTAAGCAGCTGAAAATCTTTTGCCGTATATCCAGTTTCTTCTTCTAGTTCTCTTTCTGCAGCATCATAAATACTTTCTCCTTTTTCAATTCCGCCCGCAGGAAATGTGAGTGAAACTTCGGACACACCATGCCTATATTCTTTATAAACGAGTAATTCATTTCTATTATTTTCAACTAAAAGCATAACGGCGTTATGAACTTCAATACGATGATAGTCGTTAATAATTTCTCCACTAGGTAATTTTACTTTATCAATACTAACCTTTAAATAAGGATAGCCATCGTAAACGACTTCTCTTGAAATTAACTCCCAATTTTTTTTATTTAAATTCACTTGATATTTTCTTCCCACCATTCGATTGTTTTTTTAATACCTATATCTATATTTATTTTTGGTTTCCATCCTAACTCCTTAGATGCTTTTTTTGTATTAAGGTACATATTAAAAGGTATTGAGGGCTTTGCTTGATTATATTTAATTTTAATATTTTTTCCTGAAATCTTCACAACTTTTTTAACAAGTTCTCTTACTTTTAAGGGAGATCCAGATCCACAATTATATATTTCATATTGGCTCCTTTGATTTCTAATAGCTAACTTTATAAAATTAACTAAATCATCCGCATGTAAGAAGTCACGGATTTCATTACCAGTTCCCCAAACCTCTATATTTTTTTCTGCAGTCAGAACTTTTGTAATTGTTGCCCCAAAAACATGGCTCTTATCAAGATCATATTTATCGTGTGGGCCATATATATTAGAGTGCCTTATAATTGTAAATTTTGTATCACATAGCATAGAGTAAAACTTAGCGATTTTTTCTAAGTAAACTTTAGTTTCTCCAGCACCCTTATATTTATCAATTATTTTACCAGAAAAATCACTTTCTTTAGTTGCCTTTTTTGAAGATGGATACATAACAGTGCAACTCGGAAATATAAAATGTTTTACTTTGTGCGTATAAGCAGATCTAAACATAAAAGAATTAATCACCGCGTTATCTGTTACATGAATGTACGGTTTTGAAACAATATCTTTGGATCCAGATGTCGTCGCTGCCGCTTGAACAACTATATCCATATTTTTAATCAATTTATCAACTAAAGATGGATTTCTTAAATCTGCTTTATGCCATTTTACATTACCAGGGGTTTTGTATGCCGGTCTCTTGAATCGAATTGCATGAATTTCATAATTCTTATTTTTAGATAAGCCAAGGGTTATATTTTTACCTATAAAACCAGTTGCACCACATATTAGTATTTTCTTCATTAACTGCCTCAATTTGCTGTATTATAACAATTAATTCTATATCACAATATAACACAATGAACATAGACAGTTTCAATTTTTCTTTACCAAAAAATCTAATTGTGCAGGAAGGGAAAAATAAAAGGAGCGATTCAAAGTTACTGATAATAAATCGAGAGACAGGAAAATTAACTGATGAAAAATTTATGAACCTTGATAAATTTATTTCTAAACTCCTGAAAAAATTATGAAAGCATATGAGTATGCAATAAAAAAAAATATAAGTTCTTAAGTTACGGCGATTCAACACTAATAT
>MDSV01148840.1_pt1 | contig 20780 bp, 17 predicted proteins | sample 810851 | NCBI WGS metagenome assembly MDSV01 (sample SAMN05326640, study PRJNA326480) | marine metagenome | isolation source: seawater | place: Atlantic Ocean: North East | collected 2012 | reverse complement strand
ATGCTACAAAATAAGCAAAATGTTTTTGATGATTTTATTTCAGCAGGAGAATATTTGATAATAGAGGGTTATACATCATCGGATAGATTGGCTATTAGGGGTGGTTCAAATGGAGGTACATTAGTTGGTGCTGTTATTAATCAAAAACCCAACTTATTTAGGGTTGCTTTTCCTGAAGTTGGAGTCATGGATATGCTTAGATATGAAGAATTTACAATAGGATGGGCATGGGCTGTAGAATATGGTAGTGTGAAAAATGAAAAAGATTTTAAGAATTTATTATCATATTCTCCTCTACATAATATTGTTAAACAATCTTACCCATCTGTACTAGTTTATACAGCTGACCATGATGATAGGGTAGTACCATCTCATTCTTATAAATACGCGGCTAAACTTCAGGAGCATCAATCAAGTAAAAAAGATCCTATATTGATTAGGATTGGTGAAAGTACTGGCCATGGTGCTGGCCGCTCTGTAGATAAAAGGATTAAGGAGTATGCAGAAAAATGGGCGTTTATGTTTTATGAGATGGGGATAAAATACTAAGAAACAATTTTATCAATATCATCTCTAATAAGAATAAGAATTGCAGATTGTGGGACTATTAGGTACTCTTTTTTTTCTATTTCAATCTCTATGCTTGCTTTTCCCAGAAACAAAGCGTAATCACCTATTTCAGCTTGCGTAGGGATATATTTTATGTCATTTTTACTATCTTTCCACGGTTCATCAATAGTATCATTTGGACTTCCTAAGGGGATTCCAGGTCCGACTTCAACAACGATTCCACCCTTGACCTCCTGTTTTTCAACAACACTTGGAGGCAGGTACAAGCCAGCAGGTGATGTTTTATCGCCTTTATCAGGCTGTATTAATAATCTATCACCAACAACTAGAACTTGTTTGCTTTTACTTTTCATATAATGCAGAATACAAGATTATTATATAAATAAAAAGGATATTTATGTTTAAGGATTGACACTAGATGTGTCTGATGGTTGCACTATGGGTTTTGGTTTACTACCCCAGTAAGTAGGACGAGTGTTCATCATATAGAATATATTTTCTGATGTTCTGTATACATTATCCTCGCCAACCGACCTAAAAAAGTTGTGGGCATAATCATCTCCTTTGTTGCTAAAAATAGCAGCAGAGACTGTATTATCACCTTGAAATAGAACTACTTGCTTACCTGAAGAATCATCAACTCCAAATTTAGCCCATTTTTTTGCATTTTTTGACATCATCATATCAAAAGTACCACCAACTACTTTCTCAAAGAATTGATCTAACTGTCTATCTTTAATCTCAAGAGAGTCATGGTAGAGAATAGACCATAAAGTATCAGATTTTACTAATGTCAAAGAATCTCCATTTGAATCTTTAATCAAAATTTTATCAATTATTTCACTATTTATTTTGAATAAAGATTCCTCAGAACCTATGTATTTATTCTGTTGTTTCTGATTAACAAAAAATAAAAGAAGAAGCACACCAAAAACGATTAGTAGGTATTGTAAAGATTTATTCATAGATCTGCTTTAGTATTTCAGCTTTATTTTTTTCTCTTTTTGATCTGTAAAATCCTAATCCTGTAATGATAATTGATGGCAACAATACATTTGCCCACTTCCAACGACTTCTAGTTGAATCTTCAATCTCTTCAAGTGGTCTATTTGTTATTTCACGAGACCGTAGAGCGATCAGTTCTTTTTCCCCTGCTAGATAATCAACAGCATTCATTGTAAAGACCATATTCTCTGGAATTGACATACCTGCATCATCAGATAAAAATTTTGAATCTGCAATGAGAATTATTTCACTTCCACTGGTGATTCTTGATGCCGCGCCAAGAACCTTACCTCGCTGATTTAGATTTTGGATAAAAGGATTTGATTTTGGGTCTGGACTTAACATAAATCTATCGGACATAATTCCACTCTTATTAGAACTGGTAAAAAGGTCTACTATACCAATTACATTATCACTAAGTAAAGTATCTAACATGATTTGACTTGGGAAAAATAGATGTATTTGTTCTAGCCCACTTACAACCAACTCTTGATCATTAAAATTTTTCACAATGGGTAAAAATGGATATTCCATAGGTACATTCATTCTTATGAAACCCATTTGTTGTTGTACTTGAACTCTACTACACGATTTATCAAGAACTAAGTTCTGGTTGAGAGTAAAACCATAAGACTTAAGGAAAGAAAAAATATTTGAATTTATTTTTACTGCCTGTTGAGTTTGCATATTCGTAGAGACACCACCCTGAGCAAAAAGGATGCTTCTACCTGAATTGATAAAAGTATTTAAATTAGAAATAGTAGCTGAATCAACTGTGTCAGTTGTTCCGCTTACAAGCAAAACATCTATGTTGTCAATAACTAGGTTATCGTTTGATAGATCAACGTTTCTTACGGTGTGATGTTGCATCAATTGGTTGGACAGGTTTTCTGTTTTTACTTCTTCTAAATCCGATAAATTTGCAATACCGATTGTTTTTTTATTGGTATTAACTAACGTTTTGATTTTAGTTGTAATTAAGTACTCTAGCCCGGTGGCAGTTTGAATAACTGGAATAGTCTCTTTTTTATCTTCATAAAGGATGACCATGCCCAAATAGACTCTCTTAACCTCTAGTTTATCATCTTCAACCACTTGCATTTGTACTGGCTGAATACCATCTTTGCGCGCTTCTTCTTCTAATTTCTCATTAGATCCTGGATCTGAGAAATAAAATCTAATATTATCAGATTTGGCTTCATATTCTTCAAGTAAATCTTGAAGATATCTTTTAGTATTTGAAAGCTCACCTGGTAGGTCACTTGAAAAATAAACTTTCATGGTTAGCAGATCATCAATCTTGTCTACAATCTCCTCGCTAGACTTGCTTAGCGAGTACATTTTATTATCGGTCAGATCAAACCTTTTATACCAATTACGGCTGATTAGATTTAAAAGTAGTAACGCTCCAATTAGTATAGCTAGATAAATAGTTAAAGTATTTTTGTTTTTTACTAACATTTTTTAACTCCACCTACGGGATTCTACTAGTCTAGTTGTGAGAAACAAAAAGAAACCAATTATTGAACCAAAGTATATGATATTTCTAGTATCTATAACTCCTCGAGAAATATTGGATAGGTGATATTCTACGCTTAAATACTGGATGATGCCTGCAATGAAATCAGGCATAAAAATCAATACTTTATCAAAAAGCCAGAAAACGAAAATTATAGCTATACCAATTATAAATGAAATTACTTGGTTGTCAGTTACAGCGCTAGAAAACACGCCGATTGAAGCATACACAGATCCAACTAAAATTAGCCCAATGTAACCAGTAAAGACCGCTCCATAATCAATAGAATTCCCAAAAGTGGCAAGCGTAATAAAATGTAAAGAAGTAGATAACAGAGCGATAGTAATCAAAGCTACTGCGGATAAATATTTTCCTATTACAATATCTCTATCCTCAATTGGAAGCGTAGAGATTATTTCAATTGTACCTAGTCCTTTTTCTCTTGAAATAAGTCCCATCGTTATGCCAGGTATAAAAAATAAATAAACGAGTGGAACAATATTAAATAATGTTCTAAGGTCAGACTGTCCATAGAGAAAAAAAGTTGTAGTAAAAAACCAACCATTGAGAAGAGCAAATACAATTAAAAAAACGTAAGCCATCGGACTGTCAAAAAATGACTTAAGCTCTCGTTTAAATATAGTTAAAGTGTTTTTCATTATGATAACTTGTTATTGCCTGTCAATTTTCTAAAAATATCTTCTAAGTTTTGTTTTGAAGTAACCATTTCTAATATTATCCAATTTTTGTCTACTGCGTATTTGAATATATCTTCTCGAGGATCGCTATTGCTGGGAAACTCAATGTTGATAGCTGTATGAGAATCTTCTTTGAAAATGTTTTTAATATTTATAGAAGGTATAGTTGCTTTCATATCTTTAATATCGTTTTCATCAGCATTACTAACTTCTAATTTGAGATCAGCTCTTCCTTTTGCAGAGTCATTTAATAGTTCCTCGCTTGACCCATCAGCTACAATGGAACCTTCATTTATGATAATTATTCTATCAACAGTAGCTTGTATTTCCTGTAAAATATGAGAAGACATTAAAACAATTTTTTCTTTACCTAATTTTTTAATTAATTCCCTAATCTCTACGATTTGATTAGGGTCTAAGCCAGTAACTGGTTCATCCAAAATAAGTATCTTTGGATCATGGATCAATGCTGCGGCAAGGCCAATTCTTTGCTTGTAGCCTTTTGAGCAGTTTGCAATAGTGCGATGGGCCACAGCGTTCAAAGAGCACTCCTCAACAACCCTTTGAAAAGCATTTTTAAAATCATTTTCAACTATGCCTCTGACCTCGGATATGAACTTTAAGTAATCATGAACGATCATTTCACTGTAAAGAGGATTTAATTCGGGCAGATATCCGATATCTTTTTGAATTTCTGAAGTATTATCATGGATGTTTCTATTACCGTAAAAAACATTTCCTGATGAAGGAGATATGTAACCTGTCATAATTTTAAGAGTGGTACTCTTACCTGCACCATTGGCGCCCAGAAATCCAACTACCTGGCCGTCATTTAAATCAAATGATATAGACTTAACTGCTTTAACAGGGCCATAGTTTTTCGACAAGTTTTCTACTCTAATCATTTTTAGTCTCTATGAGAATTTGTCCTATAAATGCTTTATTAATTAAAAAGTTCCAAACAATTTTCGGTGCAAATATTAACAAAATTTTTTTTGAAGATAAAAATATATTTTTATAGAATTTAATTTTTTTTATTACATTAATAAACTTGACAATGAAACATTTTATAAAATAAGTTTGGCTATCTGATATGTTAGTATCAGTGTTGTCGACAAAACAAAACAGTTAACTTAAGGAGAATAAAATGAAACGTTTCTACAGATTATTTGTCTCCCTTCTCGTAATCGTCGGTATTGTTGCAGTAGCTCCTGCTACTACAGTTAATACCAAAACTGAACAGTGTTTAACTAGCGCTGGTTCTTGCGGCGGTGATCTTGTATTTGCTGATGCCGATATAAAGAAGAAAAAGAAAAAGAAGGGCAAGAAACTAAAAGGTAAAGAAGGAAAAGGCAAAAAAGGCGGAGCTTGGGGTAAATGGAAGTCCAAGTGGAAAAAGAAGAGCTCTAAGTAGTTCTACTTTCTTTGCTATTTATATAAAAAAGGCGCTTTTATGCGCCTTTTTTATTTTTAGGAATTAATTTAATAGTATAGTTATTTTTACTTTGTACTTTAACAGATTAATACACTTTTAGGAATTTAAATGATTACACGTTTATCCATTTTTACGATTATTTTTTCTATTTGTTTACTAAGCCATTCATTTGCACAAGATGAGGATGTGCAAGGAGGGGTAAAATCTTCGCAGGATCTATACGTTGCTTTTGATCAAACTAGTGGTAACACAAATAATCTTGTTGCCGGTGCTGAATACAGATTTTCATTAGTTGGCGATGTAGCATCCCTTAGGGATACTGAATTTTCTTTTTCTTTAGGAGGAAATTATGCTACTCTTAAAAAGGAACCTTATGCTCTAGATGGTAACGTACATACCCAATTTGATCTTTGGGCAAATCAAAAATATTCACCTTTCTTTTTCTATGATTATAGTTTTGATAGGTCTTTGGGACTGATAAATCGTACTGACTTTGGTATTGGAGGTAAAATAAGGTTTGGTAAAATATTTTCTATTAGTTATGCCTACATGTTTGAAGAAGAAGAATATGATTCTGTCGAGACTTTTTCAAGGCATTCTTTCAGACCAAAGGTAAAGTTAGTTCTTGCAGATGGTAATTTCTTTTTCGATTACAGGGCTTTTTATAAGCCAAGGGTTGATAACTTTGAAGACTTCTTGTTAGAAAATATTGTAGTGCTATCTGTTATGACTTTTTATGATGCATTATCGGTCGATATTACTTTAAAACACAGCTACAATAGTAAATATAAGGGTGATAATAAAGTTCTTAAACCTTTAGAAGAATGGGAGAGTCAGTATGACCCTGATTATGGTGACTTTGTGCCTAAGGAAACATTTTATAAAGACACAGATCTATCTGTATCTATTGGTTTTAGTTTCGCTTTCTAATTAACAGTAAACAATACAATATAAATTAAGGCGTGGGAATCAATTTCACTCCACTTGTTTAAATCATGGAATATAATCACAAAAAAATTGAGAAGAAGTGGCAGAAAATTTGGGATGAAGAAAAAACTTTCAGAACTGATGTATCTAAAGAAAAAGAAAAATGTTATGTATTAGATATGTTTCCATATCCATCGGGTTCAGGGCTTCATGTAGGTCATCCTTTAGGATATACTGCTACTGATATTTATTCTAGGTTTAAAAGGCTAAATAATTTTAATGTATTACATCCTATAGGCTGGGATGCATTTGGACTTCCAGCAGAGCAATATGCCCTAAAAACCGGTACCCATCCTAGGGTTACGATGGAAAAAAATATAAAAAGATATAGAGAACAATTAAAAATGCTTGGATTCTCATATGATTGGGAAAGAGAAGTAAATACTACAGATCCAAAGTATTACAAATGGACACAATGGATTTTTTTACAGTTATTTAAAAAAGGTTTGGCTTACGAAGCTGAGGTTCCTGTTAATTGGTGTCCTGAACTAAAAGCAGTTCTATCAAATGAAGAAGTGGTAGATGGAAAGTCTGATATTGGAGGATATCCAGTAGAGCGTTTACCAATGAGACAATGGATGCTAAGAATCACAGATTATGCAGAATCTTTACTTAATGGTTTAGAGGATTTAGACTGGCCTGAAAGCGTAAAGGAATTACAGAGAAATTGGATAGGTAAGTCCGAAGGTTGTGAAGTAAAGTTTAAGGTAAGTAGCCTAAATAATAATATTACAGTATATACAACAAGGCCAGACACATTGTTTGGCGCTACTTATATTGTACTCGCGCCTGAGCATCCCTTGGTAGATAAGCTGGTGGTAGAAAATCATATTAGTAAGGTAAATAACTATAAAAAGTTATCATCTCTTAAATCAGATTTTGATAGGGGTGAGCTGAATAAAGAAAAAACTGGTGTACCAATAGGAGCTTTTGCGATAAATCCTGTTAATAATCAAAAAATTCCAATTTGGATAGCAGATTACGTATTGATGAGCTACGGAACGGGTGCGATAATGGCTGTTCCAGCTCATGATGAGCGAGACTACGAATTTGCAAAGAAATTCAAACTACCGATAAAAGAAGTAGTCACTGGAGGAAACATTGAAGAAGCAGTTCATGCTGATACATCAAATGGAGAAATGATTAATTCTTCCAATAATAAAGGTCTGAACTTGAATAACTTAAAAGTAAGTGAAGCTATAAAGTTAGTTATCGATTGGTTGGAAAAAGAAGATCTAGGAAGTAGCAAAACTCAGTACAAGCTTAGAGATTGGCTTTTTTCTAGACAAAGGTATTGGGGAGAACCAATTCCAATTATTCATAATGATGATAGCACTATTACAGCCTTAAATGATTCTGATCTACCACTTACCCTTCCAGAAGTGAAAAAATATGAACCATCTGGTACTGGAGAGTCTCCATTATCTGTTATTTCTGAGTGGGTTAATGTAGATGGCGGAAAAAGAGAAACAAATACAATGCCTCAGTGGGCTGGTTCATGCTGGTATTATCTAAGATATATTTCACCACTTAATGATGATTATCCATGGGATAGCGAAGATGAAAAATATTGGATGCCTGTAGATCTTTATGTTGGCGGTGTAGAACATGCAGTGTTACATCTGTTGTATTCAAGGTTCTGGCATCATGTACTCCATGATATAGGCCTAGTATCAACTCGAGAACCATTCAAAAAGTTGTTTAATCAAGGTATGATTGGTGGAGAAGATGGTCAAAAAATGAGTAAATCGCGAGGAAATGTTGTTAATCCAGATGAGGTAGTAGAGAAGTATGGTGCTGATAGTTTTAGAGTTTATGAAATGTTTATGGGGCCCCTAGATAAATCAAAGCCATGGAATACAAAAGGACTTCAAGGTTCTTATCGATTCATTCAGAAAGTATGGAAAACATGTATCGATCAGAGAGAAAAAATAAAAAATATTGAACCATCAAAAGAAACCTTAAGACTACTACATCAAACTATAAAGAAAATAACTGAAGATTTAGAATCTTTGAATTTTAATACTGCAGTTTCTCAGATGATGATTTTTGTGAATCATTTATTAACTTTAGAGAATTGTAATCATGAAGTATTAAGACAATTCTTAATACTTTTGAATCCTTTTGCGCCACATATTAGTGAAGAAGTTTTTGAAATATTAGGATTTAATTTAGATGGACCCATAACTAGTCAATTGTGGCCAAAATACGAAGAAAACTTTCTTTGTGCTGATACTATGAACATTGCAGTACAAATTAATGGTAAAACTAGGGGGGTTTTAGAACTAGAGGTTGATTTGAGTAAAGAAATTATTATTGAAAAGATTTTAGATAATAATGTTTTTAACAAATACTTTGCAGGTGGAAAAATTATAAAAGAGATTTATGTTCCAAATAGATTGGTTAATTTTGTTGTCAAAGATAAATAAATTTTGGAGGTAGGATGAAAAATATTTTATTAAAATTATCTTACATTTTGATTGTTTTTCTAGATTTGATTTTTAGTCAAAATAGTTTTAGTAATCAAATTGAAAATGATCATGGTATAAGAAATTTTGCTTTTATTGGACCGTTCCCCAAAAGTTATGATGCTGATTCATTAATATCATCTTTAAATAGCAAAAATTTTTCGACGGAGATACCGATATCTTACAAAGGCTTGGATTATAAATGGTTAATACCACCACCTGCAAAGGGTTCAACTTCAGGTCATAATTTATGGCACTACTATAGAGGCGTTAAGACTGAGGAAATTATTGTAGCTGTTGCATTAGTTAATTCAAAAATTAAGCAAAGTATAATCGCTTCAGGTTATAATTGGTATTGCAAAAGAACTATTTTCTTAAATGGAGATGTATTAGTTGATCCAATGCAAAGTAGTCAAAATTTTTACAACAGGGGAGTACTTAAAAAAGGTGAAAATATAGTTGGAGTAAAGATTGTTGCTATTGGTGAGCCCGGATTTAATGTGTTGTTTTATCCTCAATCAAGGGCCGAACTAAAAGGAAAGGTTTTAAATCAAAATGGTAACCCAGTACCATTTGCTCCAGTAAGAATTTATGAGCTTAATAAAGAAAAATGGTTCGGAAATAATACAAATGCTAATGGGGAGTATGAAATAAGTATTTTCCCAGTAAATGAGAATGGTGAGTATAATTTATTTTCTGGAAGTTCTTTATTGGATGAAGTTGCATCTAAAACATTGTATAACCTTAAAAAGGGTGACAGAAAAAAAATAGATTTTAATCTTAAAAAAACTCCCAAAATTAAAGGAAAAGTGTTAAACCCTGATAATAAGGGTAGTCAATTTGGATTAGTGGTTGAGGCAGTCGGGATAAATGATAATGGTGAAGAAGATTTAAGACAAAGACATACTAGACAAAGTGATTTAGAAGGCGAGTTTGAATTCGCTAACTTACCTAAAACCCATAAATATCATATAAGATTGCACGGAAATGAAAGCTTCATTTATGTTAAAAATCAAGATGGTAGAAAAAGAGTGTTTGAATTTGGAAAAAAATATGATGAGATTACCATAAAAATGCAAAGGACAGCAAAAGGAACGTGGAACCAAATAACTTATACTGATGGAATTCAAAGTGACTATACATACTCTAGTATTATAGATGAAAACAATAAATTATGGTTTGGTACCTACTCAGGTGTTTCTGTATATGATGGTCAAGATATAAAAAACTTTACTCAATATGATGGTATACCTCAAAATCCAGTTTTTGATTTATTAAAAGATGATGAAAATATCACGTGGGCAGCTTTTGGAGACGTTGGATGGAAAGACAAAGGAGGTTTAGTAAAATTTAAAAACGATCGCATTGAACAAATATTCAATTCTGATGATGGTTTGCCATTTAATGGTCTCGCTACAGTTGAAAAAGATATAAATGGAAATATCCTTATAGGGGGCACTGGAGGATTTTCTATATATGATGGAAAGAATTTTAAAACTTATACTGCTTTAGATGGTATACCATTTGGGTTTGTGTCTGCAATTCTGGTAGAGGGAACAAATATTTGGTTAGGATCTACAGATGGTTTAGTACTCTTTAATGGTAAAAAATTTAGACATTACAATATTGAAGATGGCCTAATCCACCAGTGGATAAGATCAATTAAAAAAGGCCCAAAAGGGAATATTTGGATTGGTACAAGAGGTGGAGTTTCTATTTTTGACGGAACTAGATTTAAAAATCTTTGGACAAAACATGGACTGATGAACAACGAAGTACAAGACATTTTTTTCAATGAATCTGGTGATGCACTAATTGCCACAAGAAGAGGGGTATTTAAATACAATGGAACTACATTTGTAAGAATAGACCCAAGGCTAGGAGGTTACGATTTCAACCTTACTAATACTGGTCAAATTAATAAAACTAGTGATGGTATTTATTGGTTCACGGGTTGGGGATCTGGAATAATAAAATATGATCCTAATTCAGTAATTAGTACTACTGAAAACGATAGTTTTCCTACTTCAGGTATTTCTGATTTGAAAGTAGATAAGAATAGAAACTTATGGTTTGGAACAAATAATCAGGGTGTAGTAAAAGTTTCAAATAATATAGTGGTTGATGTAATCAAGCGAGAGGATGGTTTAAGAAGCAATTCAATTAATTGTTTAGATGTTGATATTTATGGTAATGTTTGGATTGGAACAAACAATGCTTTGTCAAAATATGATGGTAAAAGCATTAAAAATTATACCATGGATGATGGCCTTCCATCTAACAATATAAGGGATATACTATCTGATAAAAATGGTTTTGTATGGCTAGCAACTCAAAGAGGGTTGACTAGATTTGATGGAATTACTGCTACCACATATGACGAAGAAAATGGTTTAACTCCTAAAAGACCAACACAAAGTTTATCCCTTGCAAAAGGAGGTCCAGATGATATAATCATTTTTGGAGTATCAGGTACTGGTTTTTCAGTATTTAAAGATGGTGTTTTTACTAATTATGGCGCTAATGATGGATTGCAAGATCCCAGAGTTAATTGTATTGATATTGATTCAGGAGGAAATATTTGGATAGGTACAGATGGCTCCGGAGTAGTAAAATTTGATGGGAAGATATTTCATCAATACACAAGAAATGATGGTATAGCAAATCCTGAGATATGGGATTTATACATTGATGATTACGATAAAATTTGGATTGGTACATATGGTGGTGGTGTTGGATTGTTTGATGGTGAAATTTGGACATCACTTGATAAACGTGATGGCTTAATATCAAATGGAATTTCCGCAGTAACCAGTTTCGGAAATAGTGTTTATTGGTTTGGTAGTGGTAGTGGAGTTAATGCTGGGTTTAGTGAATATAAGCCATCAACCTCTCCTGGATTTGTTACTATAAAAGAAATAATAACTTCTAATGAAAAATATAATTTCAGTGATATTGGTGAAGAATTACCTCATTCTATAACTGGAAATAGAATTACTTTTCAGGTTAATGCTGCTAATTATAATACTCATCAAAATAAACAAAAGTTTAGATACAGAATTAAAGAAATATCAAAAGATTGGAGTAAACCAACGGAAAAACCTGTTTTTGAGTGGTCATCAGATGTTGCTGGAATATTTACATTTGAAGTCCAATCCATTGATAGGGATATAAACTATTCAAAGCCTGTTCAATCAAAATTCATTATCAAATACCCTTGGTACAAAGAACCTAGCACAGCAGTTCCTTTTTGGGGTATAATACTTCTTATTTTTTCTATTTCTGGCTACTCGACAAATAATTATTTCAAACAAAGGAAAGTTGCTTCACAATTAAAGGAGGATGCGGCCGAAAAGGATAGAGTTGCTAGGGAGAGACTTGAAGGGAAAAACACAGAACTTCAAGAATCACAAAAAGCCGCAGAAGCAGCCAATGAGGCAAAAAGTACTTTTCTGGCAAATATGAGTCATGAATTGCGTACTCCGTTAAATGCAATTATTGGGTATAGTGAGATGTTAATTGAGGATGCTGAAGATGAAAATGAAGATTTCATTCCTGACTTAGATAAAATAAATAATTCTGGAAAACATCTTCTTGGCTTGATTAATGATATTCTAGATTTATCAAAAGTTGAATCTGGTAAAATGGAACTTTTCATAGAAGAATTTGATCTTAAAAAAATTATAGAGGAGGTAGAGGCCACAATTAAACCTTTGGTAGAAAAAAACGGAAATAGCCTTGTTGTAGAATACGAAACTGATGTAGAGAAAATTTCTGCTGACTTAACAAAAATTAGGCAAATTCTACTAAACCTCTTGAGTAATTCAGCAAAATTTACAAAGGATGGAACTATTACAATATCAGCCGTTAATTCAATAGTTAATGAAAAGGCAGTTGACTTCAACATTTCAGATACTGGAATTGGAATGACTCCTGATCAGGTTGATAAAGTTTTTAAGCCTTTTACCCAAGCCGATGAAAAAACAACAAGAAAGTTTGGTGGTACTGGTTTAGGACTTACAATAACAAAAATGTTTGCCGAAATGATGGGTGGCGATATTAACCTTAGGTCGAAAGAGAGTGAGGGCACTACTTTTATTGTAACCATACCTATTGATGTTCATGACCCTAAAAAGCAGGATGTAAAATTAAATACTAATATTAGTAATAGTGACTTAGGTTATACTGTATTGGTTATTGACGATGATGACAATGCTCAAGATATGATGAAAAAATTCCTTGAAAAACAAAATGTGTCAATATTGCAGGCTAAATCTGGAGAGGACGGTTTAAAATTAGCAGCAGAATATATGCCGGATGCTATTACACTTGACGTGATGATGCCAGAAATGGATGGCTGGGAAGTTCTTACTGTTTTGCAATCAAATGATGCAACTAAGAATATTCCAGTAATTATGCTAACAATGGCTGATGAGCCAGATATTGGATTTTCATTAGGAGCAACTGATTACTTAACCAAACCCGTAAATTGGGATCAATTATCTGGAATCTTAAATAGACATAAAATAGAGTCAGATTCTCAGACAATACTTATAGTAGAGGATGATGAGACAACAAGGGAAATGCTGAAAAAGAGCTTAGCGAGTAATGATTTTAAAGTAAGGATAGCTAAAAATGGTAGAGAAGGTTTAGATAAAGTTAAAGAGTCTAAGCCTGGGCTAGTGCTACTTGATTTGATGATGCCAGAAATGGATGGTTTTCAGTTTGCGGAAAAGCTTAGAGAGAATAAGGATTGGTTAGATATACCAGTTGTTGTAATTACAGCAAAAGATCTTACTAATGAAGACCATAAGAGATTAAAGGGTAATGTAGAAGCCATTATGCAGAAAGGTTCTTATTCAAAAAAGGAGCTGTTATCTGAAGTTGGAGAAAGAATTAAACAGTTAAAAAATCGGAGTTAATTGCATGTCAAAAATATTAATAGTTGAAGATAATGAGATGAACAGAGATATGTTATCCAGGCGCTTAGAAAGGAAAGGTTTCGAAGTAGTTATGGCTGAGGATGGAGCCAAAGGCGTCAATATGTCAAAAAGTGAAAATCCAGATCTAATCCTTATGGATCTAAGTTTACCAATTATGGATGGTTGGGAAGCAACCTCTACAATTAAAGCAGATGAAAATACGAAAGACATACCTATCATAGTATTAACAGCCCATGCAATGGCAGGAGATAGAGAAAAGGCATTGGAGGCTGGTGCAGATGAGTACGATACTAAGCCAATAGATTTTAAAAGACTCCTTGGAAAAATTAAAGATTTTATCTAAAAATTTCTTATCTTGGATAAAAGAACAGAAAGTGCTTTTCTAGGTAAAGCTAGGCATAATTTAAAAAATCCAGTAAATGCAATCCTTGGCTACAGTGAGATGCTAATTGAGGATTGTGAAGATGAAGGTTTAGATCAATTAATACCAGATATACAAAAGTTAAATACTGCTGGAGAGCAAATACTTGATTTTATCGAAGATATCTTTAATGACGCAGCCTTAGCGGCAAACGAAAAATCAATTTCTTCAATGGCTAAAGAGATGGAATTAGCTTTGCGTACACCTTTAAACACAATCATTGGATATTCAGAGCTCTTGCTTGAGGATGCTGATAATATAGAAATAGATAATTTTATATCAGATATAATTAAAATAAAATCTTCTGGGAGAATATTAGAAACTGAATTGAAAAATATCATTGGTTTTGATTCAAAAAATATAGATGAATTAGAAAATCAGAATCTAAACCAAGGTAATCTATCAATGGTGAGGGACGTGCTAGATAGTATAGTCCCGATTGATAAAAATGATAAAAAACCAAAAGAATTAGGCGTGATTCTAGCTGTTGATGATAATAAAAATAATACTGATCTACTTGAAAAAAGATTAGAGAAACAAGGTCATAAAGTTCATTCAGCCAATAATGGTAAGGATGCATTGCTTCGTTTGGGAATGGATAGGAATGAAATTGATGTCATCCTTTTGGATATTGTCATGCCAGAGATGAACGGATTTGAGGTTTTAAAATATATTAAAACTGATAAGAGGTTTTTTGAAATACCTGTAATAATGATTTCATCTATGGATGACACGAATAGTATTTACAGATGCATAGAAAATGGGGCCGATGATTATATAACTAAACCTTTTGACAAATCAATTCTTGATGCAAGAATATCCTCCTGCATAGAAAAGAAACATTTAAGAGATAAAGAAAAGCATCTTATGAAAGAACTTGAAGAAGAGCAGGAAAAATCAGAAAAATTATTGTTGAATATTTTACCTGATGACATTGCTCAGAGACTCAAAACTGGTGAAACCACTATAGCTACTAAGCATGGACAGGTCTCTATTCTTTTTGCTGATATAGTTAACTTTACGCCTCAATCAGCATTATTAAACCCTAACGAGCTGGTAATCATTTTAAATGAGGTTTTTTCCATTTTTGATGATCTTTCAACAAGTTATAATATTGAGAAAATAAAAACTATTGGAGATAGTTACTTCGCTGTTGGTGGACTTAATGGAAATCCAAAAAAATCAGCTATTAATTTAGTATTAATGGCCAAAGAGATGGTAAAAAGATTGCATGCTTTAAATAACAAAATAGATAAGATGGATCTTCAACTTCGAATAGGTATTCATTGTGGAGACGTTGTAACTGGTGTAATTGGTAAGCACAAATTTGCTTATGACCTTTGGGGGGCGGCAGTGAATTTTGCTAGTAGAATGGAGTCAACAAGTGAGCCGGGTAAAATTCATATAAGTGAAAATTTACATAATATTATAAAAGAAGATTTTCAGTTTGTGAAGAGAAAAGATCTAGAGGTAAAGGGAGTGGGAAATATCGATAGTTATTTTATAGAATAATCTATTGATGTAGTAATAAAACTGAAATAGTTTTTAGGTATAATATGATAAATAAATATCATAGATAAGGAGAAAACACTATGAAAGGTTCTTCACCAGTAGTTGAATTAAAACTTCCAGTGCTTCCGGATATGGAGTTATCCGCTACAAAAACAGCAGAAATTGTCGCTAAGCACATGGAGCTAGGCGAAGAGAAGTCCGCTGAAATTAGTATGGCTCTAATCGAAGCTTGTATTAATGCTTTTGAGCACAGTGAATCAAATAAACAGATAGAGATACATTTTAGAATAAAAGGGGATGAACTTGAAATACAAGTTACTGATAAAGGCAAAGGCTTTGATGAATCGAAAGTTAAAATTCCTAAAATCGAAGAGAAAATAGGGTCTGACCATAAACGAGGCTGGGGACTTCAATTAATAAAAGAATTAATGGATACAGTTGAATTTGAAAGTTCCTCAGAAGGAACAACTGTAACAATGACTAAGAAAAAATAAAGTTAAAGGAAATTAAAAATGTCTGAATTCAAATTAGATACAAGAGAAGAGGGTGACGTAGTAATTATCACAACTGAAGGTTATTTGAATAACGTTGGTGGTGAAAAAATTGCAGAGGCTTGTTATGAAAAAATCGAAAGTGGAAAAAATAAGTTTCTATTAAACCTTGAGCGTTCATCAGTTGTTAATAGTATTGGTGTTTCTATTTTAATTGAAATAATTGAAAAACTTCAAGATTCTGATGGTAAACTAGCATATTATAATCTTGCACCTATTGTTGAAAAAACATTTAAAATAATGGGTTTAACAAAATATTCTACTGTTTACTCATCTGAAGAGGAAGCATTAGCTGAAATGTCATAGTATAGTTGCCTTAATTGTCAACTCATATAGATAAAGATCAATTTGAGTATTATCTCTCTTCTTTGGATGAGCTAGGAGAGATTTTAATTGAAGCTGATCAAATAGAATCAGTTTCCTCTGGCATTCTTAGATTAACTCTGGGAACAATAATGGCATCTAAAGGTGCTATTTTTGTTTTTGAAAGGTCCAATCGTATACTATCAGAATTAACATCTATCAGCATAAAAGAACAATTTAATAATTGTACTCTTTCTGAAACATTTGTAGAAAATATTAGGTCTTACCAATATAGTCACTTTGAATTTGATAATAGTATTGATTGGATAGAAAGTGATCTGAAAAATTACCTTGAATCATCCAATTCGAAAATAATCATTCCATTGTTCCATAAATCAAAACTTCTTGGAATACTATGCATAGGTGAAAAATTTATGTCTGAGAAATTTACAGACATAGATTACAAAATTCTTGAAATTATTTCAAACCACTTAACTGAAGCTCTTTTTAATTATGAATTAATAAAAAATGTAGAGCAAAAAAAGAAAGAATTGAACATCAAATTATTAGAGCTTGAGACTTTATTTGATATTGGAGTAGCAATCAGTTCAGTCTTGGATGTGAATGAATTAGCCGAAGATGTGCTTTTTCGAGCTATTGGGGTCCTCAATGCATCTAAAGGAATGTTCATAAGACAAAACAACCAAAGTCCTATCCTTGATATTTTATCAATGTTTAATTGGGGAGATAGCAAGTTTTTACTATCAAAGAAAATCGATGTATTAAACAAAATTAATGATGGTGATGGAGGTTTAATATTAACTAGTAATGAAAAAACAGAATTACAAAAAAAGTTAAAGGAGGATAATTTATTAGTTGTACCATTAAGAGCTAAAGAAAATTTGTTAGGATTTATGATCTTATGTGATAAAGAGACAAGGAGCGGAGTAGAGGACTTTAATGAATTAGATTTAGACATATTGACTTCACTATCTAATCAAGCGGCTGTTGCAATGGATAATGCAAAGTTATTTAAGGAAATAACTGAGGCAAAACAATTTAACGAAAGTATTTTAGGTAGCATTGCTACTGGCGTAATAACAATTAACGTTCTTGGAGAGGTTGATTCTGTAAATAAAGCTGGTGAAAATATTTTAAAAATGGATAAGGATAGTATAATAAACAATCATTACATGTTTTTATTTGAAAAAGATCCAGATGTTATAGAAATAATTACAAAAACAGAGCTAAGTAAAAAAATAACGACTGAAATAAATTTACCATTTGTTACTGCATCTCAAGAAACAATTGTCAACGTATCAGCTGCACCAAGGATTGATATCAACGGTAATGCTGAAGGATTAGTAATAGCCATTGAAGATATATCTGATGTTAGTAAAGTTAAAAATACTTTTAAAAGATATGTTTCTAAGCAAGTCGTTGATAATCTATTGGAGGATGAAACAAAACTTAATTTAGGTGGAGAAGAGAGAGAGGTAACTATATTATTTACCGATATAAGAGGTTTTACATCTATGTCAGAGAATATGGAACCCGAACAGGTGGTTATGACACTCAATGAATATTTTTCTGAAATGATAGATATAGTGTTTAAATATGATGGCACGTTAGATAAAATAATAGGAGACGAGCTCATGGTAGTTTTTGGAGCTCCTTTGGCAGCTGAAGATGACACAGAAAGAGCATTAAATACAGCTATAGAGATGCAAAATAAAATAAAAGAATTAAATGACGTTAGAAAACAAAGAGGTGAGGACCCAGTTCTAGTAGGAGCAGGGATTAATAAAGGCTTTGTTGTCTCAGGAAATATTGGATCAAGAGATATGATGGACTATACGGTTATTGGGGATACGGTAAACTTAGGCTCTCGATTATGTTCAGCTGCTGGCCCCGGAGAAATAATTGTTTCAAAAGAAGTGATAAAAAATCAGGAAGATAAGTTTTTATTTAAAGAATTGAAACCAATCATTGTAAAGGGAAAAAAGGATAAAATAGGTATATTTAAAGTAAATTATTAATTAATAGTAATTAATTATTATAATAATTGAATATAATTATAAATCCCATGCTTGAAATACCTACTGTTAAGGCTGCAATTAATCCAATAGTAAATGGTTTTAAACCCAGTTCTTTAAAGTTTCTTAAATCTGTATTGTAGCCAATGGCAGACATAGACGTGATTAATAAAAATTCAGCAGCATACTTTGTCATTTTTATAAAAATTCTCCAAGAATAAAGCTCTCCGTAAAAATAATCCCCTATAGTCCTGATAACGCCAAAAGCAATGAATCCTAATACAAAATATGGAAAGATATCAGCTATTCTATTTTTTTTCTTATTATGTAAAAACGCTTTTTGTGCTAAGTATGGTATTACAAAAACCATTAATGTATTCCTTAATAACTTTGTTACAGTCGCTATATCAACAACATCTTGATTTTGGTACTGTGCACTATATATCATTGCTGAACCTGCAACTTGCGCAGTTTCATGAATGGAACTTCCTAAAAAAATACCAACTGATAATGAATCATTTAAAAATATTATATGTGAAATTATTGGATAAAAAAACATAGCAAAAAGGCCAAAAACTGTGATATTTGCTATTGCATAAGTTATTTCTGTCTTTTTTGCATTTATGGATGGTGCAAGGGCTGCTATAGCTGTAGCACCACAAATGCTAGTACCTACAGCTATTAATAATGAAAGTTTTTCAGAAATTTTGAATCTTTTACTTAACGACTTTACCAAAATAATTGTAATCACTATGCACGGTATTACAATTATTAAGGCTTTAGATCCATATTGAACTAAATCTATGAAACTTAATCTAATACCCAAAAAAACTATTCCAAGTTTTAATAATCTTTTAATACAAAAATCATATCCTGGTTTTAATTTCGAAATAAACGATTTAATTGAATTTGAAAAAATAATACCAAATATTATTGCTATAATTATTGGCGATATTGGACTTTTTTCTAAACCAAATAGATTTTTACCGATAAAATCAGATAGTTTAATAGAAAAGAAAGCTGTCAAAACACATAACAGTATTCCCAGTGTAACATTTTTATCTAATTTCATTAAAATCTCATGTTTATTCTATTATACATAATATATGTTATATGCCATTTATATATTCCTACTTTATGATGTTGTATGTAAATTTTATAACATGCTCTCTATAATTTATATAAAATTATCTGCTACCTTATGATAGATATTAAATAATATTTCAATAAAAAAAAGAAATGTCAAAGCATAGAAAAGAATTGGAATGTAAATTTTGATTATCAATAATTTTTCTCAATCCAGATATAAAATAACATAAATAAAAAAGGGAATCTTTATAGACTCCCCTTTTTAAAATTTTATTAAAAATAAAATACTATGGATATTATTCTTGAGCTGCTTTAGCGGCTTCTTCTTTCATCTTTTGAATACCTTTGATTATACTTGGGAGAGCTCTTACTTCTTTCAAGTCTTTTGTTAGTTGATCTCTCGCCTGGTCTAGGTCAGCAATTTTTTGCTTTGTTCTTCTAGAGTTGGTACGGAACTCATCAGATAAATCTTCAAGGTCATTTGTAACATTCCTAAAGTTTCTTTCAGTTTCTCGAATGAAATTATCGAGCTTAAAATCAACATCGTCAATTAAGCTCAATAGCGAATCTGTATTTTTGATAATTAAATCTGTATTATCAATAATATCTTCTTGTGCTTTTCTTATGTGCTTTCCTCTACCAATAAATCTTAAGTTGTATTGTCTCAGGCTATCAGCAAATTGATCCTCAACTCTATCGACCAACTTTTGATCAATAGTTTTAATTTCATCCATTCTCTTATTTAGTTCATCAGCTAAATATTGAAAATAACCAGCTCCTATTATAAGAGCTATAAGTAAACCAATAATTATTTTATCCGCATTTCTCAATTTTAAATTCCTTTTTTAATTTTATTTGAGTCCTTCTAACCTTTTTTCCCATTCGCTCATAATTTCAGAATCTAAATTAGATCCATCTAATGCATTATCTTGTGAATCTTGGGATGATGAAACTGAATCACTACCTTCCATCAATGTATGAATAATTTCAGCTCTTTTTTCAGAGTTTCCTTTAACCGCCTCTGTTAGTTCGCTTATTTCTTCATTGAAGTCATTAATTGTCCTCTCAAGTCTTAAGACAAGTTCATTGAACAGTTCTTCACCATAAGACGAATTGATGCCCTCTAGGAGATCATCCAATTTTTCATTTAAATAGCCTAATCGACTATCTTGATTATTAAACTCTATACTCACAATAGACTGTAAATTTATAATAACGTTAGTATTTATGGGAGATTATTTTT
>MDSV01073849.1_pt1 | contig 20781 bp, 22 predicted proteins | sample 810851 | NCBI WGS metagenome assembly MDSV01 (sample SAMN05326640, study PRJNA326480) | marine metagenome | isolation source: seawater | place: Atlantic Ocean: North East | collected 2012 | reverse complement strand
TACAATATCTTTTTTTGTAACTGACATCATCTATATACCCGGTATCGATACTCCATCAATAATTAAGCAAGGTTTAATTATTTCTTTTATCAAATCATCTACTTCATCATCCATTAAAGTTTTAGATTTAGATTGAAAGATAAATCTAAACCCAATTTTAATTTGATTTTTTTTATGATTTTCATAAAAATCAAAAGCAAAGACTTCTTTCAGCTCATTTATATTTAAGTTGTAAATGATATCTTCAATGGATTTTATGCTTTCAATGCTTTCAACTAAAAAGGATAAGTCTCTTGAGCTAATAGGAAATTCAGAAATACCTTTAAATTTTTTAAATTTATTAGGAATAGCAATTAAAGATTTGCATTCAGTAATATTCTTATATAAATCTTGCAAATTAATCTCAGCGTAATAAATTGGATGCTTAGCTTTTAGGTTAAGCACTTCACTGGAAATAACATTGAATTTATTCTTAGAGGTATCAAACAATTTCTCGAAAGTTGAATTCAGATAATTTAAGTCGATGATTTTAAGAAAATCTTTATAATTCTTTGCAACTCTACCACTTGCAATAATTCCTAAGATTTTTGATTGCACAATAGCATCTTTTTCCAATGTATAAATGTCAGATAATTCAAAAAGCTTTATGGAATCTTGTTGACGTCTTGAGTTATAAGCTAGATTATTTAATAGAGATTCTTTTAAATTATATCTAAGATATTTTCTTGTAGAGTCTAACGGATTATCTATTTCTATTGAGTTTTCTGAATACAAATTTGTAAACGGGTTATTAATACACTCATAAAAACCTTTATCAATTAAAAAAGATTTAACAGTATTTTCTTTTTTATCAACAATTATTTTTCGTGAGGGTATTTGAATTTCTTTTTCAGGTATATTGTCGTATCCATATACTCTAGCTACCTCCTCTGCCAAATCGTTTAAATTATTAATATCATTTCTATATGAAGGGACTATCAATCGCATTTCATTGAAATCAAACTCAAGTTTTTTAAATATGCTCTTAATTTTTGTATCAGGAATATTTAAACCTAAAATTTTATTAATCTTTGATACATCAAGGTCTATTTCTCTATCTTTAAGATCAGAATCTATATGAGTAAATAGCTCAAGTTCAGAGATTTCAGCATGTTCAGACAATATTTGTATGAATCTCCTCAATATAAAATCGTGAGAGTTGTGGTCGACATTTCTTTCAAATTTATGTGCGGCATCAGAATTGACATTGTAGTTCGATGATTTGCCCATCAAAAAATCTGGGTTAAAGTATGCACATTCAATTAATACTTCTGATGTGTTTTGAGAGCAAGCTGTTGACTCACCTCCAATTATTCCAGCTAAATTAATTGGATCGTCATCTGAATAGAAAAGAAGATTTTCTCCATCAAGATCTATTCTTTGACCTAGAAGACTCTTAAATTGTTTAACGTCTTTCGAAAGCTTTAGTGTGATCTGGTTACCTAATTTACTATAATCATAACAATGAGTTGGCTGTCCTAATTCATAAGCTAAATAATTTGATATATCAGTAAATAAATTATTCTTATTTATCCCTAGATCTTTGAAATAATCATCAAGATAATTTTGATATTTTTTTTCATGACTCTGAATTTTTACTTTTAAAAAAGAAATTTTTGGACAATGTGATTTAGCAAGATTAAGAAAGTTTAACTTTAGCTCTGGAATGTCATATTCGTAAATTTTCAAATCATTGCATAAATTATAAAAAACTCCGAGGTCTCTAGACAATCCTCTTAGTGAAAGACAGTCTCCACGATTTGGAGTAAATTCAAAATCAAAAATCCCTTCATAAAGATCATGTTCATGACCAAGTTGAAATAAATTTTTAGAAATTTGATCTAAAGATGGCTTATTCTTAATAAACCTTAATAAATGATCGGAGTGAATTTTCATTTAAAGTTATCCAAGAAGTCCAAATTTGATTTATAAAATTCTCTTATATCAGAGATTCCATACAGCAGCATAGCTATTCTCTCTACGCCTAAACCAAAAGCGAGTCCACTATACTTGTCATGATCTATTTTACAGTTTTGAAGAACAATAGGATTAACAATCCCACAACCTAATATTTCTAACCATTTACCATCATCTGAGAGTATATCTACCTCTGCAGATGGCTCTGTAAAAGGAAAATAAGAAGGTCGAAATCTAACTTCTACATTATTTCCGAAAAGTGCAAAGATAATCTTATATATCAAGTCTTTCAATTGACCAAAACAAACTTCTTTATCAACGAAGATACCTTCAACTTGATGGAACATAGGTAGATGTGTAGAGTCATCATCTTTTCTATAAACCTTACCACCAGATACAATAGCAATTGGCAAATCTTTTTCCAACATTCCTCTAATCTGAACTGGTGATGTATGAGTTCTAAGCACTAAAGATTTCTTTTCAATATAGAATGTATCATGCATCTGTCTTGCTGGATGACTCTCTTTGATATTCAACATATCGAAGTTAAAATTTTCTGTTTCTATTTCAGGCCCTTCTAACATCTCAAAACCCAGAGTATTTAAAAGATTAAGTAATTTTTCTTTGGTTTGATATATAGGATGGTAACTACCAAAATTTATTTCTAATCTTGGGATTTCAATGTCTTTATTTGAGGACATTTATGAAAAAATTATTTTATAGCTTCTTTTAATACTTTTTCAAATGTAGAAGCATCATTAATTGCAATATCAGACAAAATCTTTCTGTTTAAAGTAATGTTTTTATTTGATAAAGAAGACATTAATCTTGAGTAAGGAACTCCCAAGATCTTTGAAGCTGCGCTAATTCTTGAAATCCATAAGCTTCTGAAAACCCTCTTTCTATTTTTCCTATCTCTAAAAGCATACTGTAAAGATTTTATTTTGGACTGTTTTGCAGTTTTATACAGTCGGCTTCTAGCACCATAATGCCCTTTTGTTAATGCTAGAACTTTTTTGTGTTTAGCTTTAGCTGTATTTGATTTTGTTACTCTTGGCATGATATTTACTTAATAAGCTTTGAGGCCATCTTTAAAACTGTACCAGAAAGCTTGTTTAATCCCCTATTATGTCTTTTTCTTTTAGTGGCCTGTTTTGTTAATATATGATTTCTATTAGCTCCTCTACTCTTTAATGATGAGCCTGTTTTTTTAAATCGCTTTGCAGCTCCAGAATGTTTTTTTAATTTGTATGCCATAATTTTCTATTTTCTTTTAAGAGGAGATAAAATCATTAGTAGTTGCCTGCCTTCAAGTGATGGTTCTTGATCGACCTGTGCAATATCACTTAACTCATCTTTAACTTTTGATAATAAATTAAGACCCATATCGCTATTTAATATCTCTCTACCTCTAAATCGAATGCTTATTTTAGTCTTATCTCCACCAAGAATAAAGGATTTTATTTTTTTTAATTTAATATTGTAATCACCAGTATCGGTAGTGGGCCTAAATTTAATTTCTTTTGTAGTGTTTCTTTTTGTCTTGGATTTCGATGCAGATATATTTTTTTTCTTGTTAAATATATGTTTACCATGATCTAAGATTTTACAAACTACAGGATTCGAATCAGAAGATGAAACTTGAACTAAATCTAAGGAGACATCCGATGCCTTTTTTAAGGCTTCATCTATGCTTACTAATCCCTCTTTTGTGCCATCGTTATTAATTAACATAACTTCATCAGCCTTTATTTGACGATTTATAGGTGAAAATTTTTTACTTGATGGAGCTATTTTGAAACCTTTATTTTAGAGACACGCATTAAAATATTTATACATGTAAGTTGAAAAGTATATTCTGGCATATCATAATTTTTTGAATTTTAAATGTTATTAAACAATTAGGCAAATTTATAACTTAAGGTTCTAAAAAAAACTTTTTCCATTTTTGATCATTTAATTCAAAAGCAACACGTCGATTGATTCTGTAAACATTTCCTTCCCAAAACTCAAAATAGTAAGGTTTGAATTTAAAGCCACCCCAATATGGTGGTCTATCAATATTTTTATCAATCTTTTTTATAACATCATCATAGTTTTTAAGAACTTTTTCGTATGATGCAATTTTTTTAGACTGATTAGAGCTTATTGCTAAAACATTTTTATTGAATTCTCTTTCAACAAAATGTTTGTCTGATTCTTCTGAATCAAGAAAGCTAATTTTTGCTTTTATCCTAATTTGAACACCAATCTTATTCCAAAAGAACAATGCAGATATTTGATTATGTGAATTAATTTCTTTTGCTTTAGGACTTTCATAATTTGAAAAAAAAATCCAATCTTCCTTATCAATTTTTTTTAGATTTACAAACCTTGAATTTACTTCTTTTATATTTTTATTAAATGAACTTATAGATATTGCTTCAATATAATCCTGATTTTTTTTAAGAGCTTTTTCATAATTCCTCTTAAAAAACATATATGGTTCAGAATGATGTATTGAGGTAATGTCTATCATTAATCGGTATTAAATATATCTCGTGTAAAAAGCTTTGATTTAACGTCGTCAAGATCTTTAGTAAAACGATTAGCAATGATTAATTCTGATTTATTTTTAAAAAGCTCAAAATTGGATACGACTTTACAATTTAAAAATTCCTCACTCTTAATCATTGGTTCATAAATTAATATTTCCTTAATATTTTTTCTAAGTATTTTAATAACATCAATTATTGCAGATTCTCTATAATTATCTGAATTAGATTTCATAGCTAAGCTATAAATTCCAATTGTTTTAGGTTTTAGTTCTAAGATTTTGTCTGCGATGAATAATTTTCGTTTTTCATTTGATTCTATAATTGCACTAATTAAGTTATGTTCGACTTGAAACATATCTGTTTTTAACTGTCTGGTGTCTTTTGGTAAGCAATATCCACCATATCCAAAAGATGGATTATTATATTTATCGCCAATACGACTATCTAATGATATTCCTTTAATAATTTTCTCAGATTCTAAATTTTTATCGATTGCAAAATTGTCCAATTCATTAAAAAAGGCAACCCTCATAGCAAGATATGTGTTAGAAAATAGTTTAACTGATTCAGCTTCAGATGAAGTCATAAATAAAGTCTTATGATCATCAGATTTAATGCAACTATATAGTATCGCTAAATAATTTTTCATATTAGATGTTTTTTCTCCACCAATAATTATTCTTGATGGATAAAAATTATCATATAGGGCGCTACCTTCTCTTAAAAATTCAGGAGAAAAATGTATGTTTTGAAAATTATTTAATTTTTGTAGTCTTTTTGTAAAGCCTATAGGTACTGTAGATTTTATAATTATGGATATATCGTCTTTTATTTTGATAATCTTTGGAATTATTTCTTCAATTAATGTGGTATCAAATTTTTCAAGTTCATTATTAAAGTTTGTTGGAAGAGCAATAATTACAAAATCAGCATCACAAACAGCTTCATCAATGCTCGACGTTGCAGTAAGTCTTAAATCCAAATCAAAAATCTTATTAATTTCCTCATCTTGCAATATTGTTTGTCGATTATTAATCTTATTTATTTTCTCTTCATCAATTTCAAGAATTTTAACATTACATTTTTGAGCTAAAAGTGTTGCGATTGAAATTCCAACGTAACCTGCTCCAATAACAGCAAAATTCTTATTCTCGACCATATTCATCCTCTAATCTTATAATATCATCTTCCTCAATATATTCTCCAAGGCTAATTTCAATTATTTTCAGCTGATTATCACCACAATTCTCTACCCTATGTTTTGAACCCTTTGGTATAAAGATTTTTTCATCTTTATTCAATCTTATAATTTTATCTTCAAGCTGAACATCAGCAATTCCCTCTAGAATTATCCAAAATTCTGATCTCTCATTATGATATTGAAGACTAATCTTTTCTTTTGGAAAGATTTTAAGAATCTTTATTTTAAAACCATTGCCCTTTGATAAAGTTTTATATGCACCCCATGGTTTGCTGACACTCTCAAATTTTTTATCTTGAAAATTCTCATTATTAATTAACTTAGACTTAAAATTATTTAGTATTTCTGAGCTACTGTTGAGCTTATCTGAGCCACCTACATTGAATATAAACTCTACATTAGGGTTATCTAAAAAAATTCTTAATTCTGGAATATCTGTTTTCTTCCTATCCCCACCATTTGCAAAAATAACCTTTTTAGAGATGTGAAGACATTTTGATATTGCATCACTAGCAGAGTTATCATCATCATTAAAACTTATTACCTTATCAACAACACTAAGCTCTGAAATAATATTTATCCTTTCTTCATAAGAAGAAAAATTTAATCCTTTTTTTCTGATCAACCAATCATCTGAATTAACTCCCACAATCAAATAATCACAAATCTTTTTTGCACCTTTAAAGTATTCAATATGACCCGAATGCAATGGATCAAAACCGCCAGTAACAAGAATGCATTTATCTTTCATAATACCTAGCTTAAATCAGCAACTACTTCTTTAACAGCATTTCTCCAGTCAGATAATTTTATTTCTTCAATTTTTTTTATTTTAGAACAATCTAAAACAGAGTAAGAAGGTCTTTTTGCTGGAGTTATGTATTCACAGGATTTTATGGGTTTAATTTCACAATCAATATTATGATTAAAATGTTTTTTTTGCCTTAAAATCTCATTTGCAAAATCATACCATGTTGTTTTTTCATACCCACTATAATGAAATATTTCTCTGTAATCTTTTCCATTTAAAATTTGATTAGTGAAACTTATAATCACTTTAGAGATATCGTTTGCATATGTTGGGCATCCAAATTGATCATTAACTATGCTTATTTCTGACTCATTTTTTATCATTTTTAATATAGAAAGTAAGAAATTTTTTCCATATTTGCTGAATATCCATGATGTTCTCAATAGTATATATTTACAATTTGACTTTATTACTGAAATCTCTCCACATAACTTTGTTTTTCCATAAACTCCAATTGGATCAGTTTTATCAGATTCAAGATATGGATTTTCATTATTACCATTAAAGACATAATCTGTTGAAATATGAATTAATGTTGCATCAATTGACTTCGTTATTTGTGCAAGATTTTCTACAGCAAGATGATTTAAATTTTGAGCTGATTTCCTATGTGTCTCAGCACCGTCTACATCTGTAAATCCTGAAAGGTTGACTATAACTGAAGGTTTTTTTAAAGAGATATATTTATTAACCTTATCAAACTCATTTATATTAAGATCTTTTTTTGATAAGTGCTCAATTTTAAAAGATAGGTCTCTACAAGATTCTATATATTTTAAAGAAGATCCGAGTTGCCCATTGGACCCTATAACAATTACACTCATATAACAAAATCTTTTAAAAATTTACCTTCACTGTCTTTCTTAGAAAGAATTGGATCTTTGGATGGCCATTTAATTTTAATATCTTGATCATTCCATATAATTGTTCCTTCATCTTTTGGATCATAGTAGTTAGTGCATTTGTACTCGAGATCTGCGATATCAGATAAAGTTAAGAAACCATGAGCAAAACCTGGCGGAATCCAAAATTGTTTTTTATTCTCAGCTGATAAGATTTGATGTGTCCATTTACCGAAAGTATCTGAGCCTTTTCTTATATCCACCGCGACATCAAATATAGATCCATTTACAACTCTAATGAGTTTACCTTGAGGATTTTTAATTTGAAAATGAAGACCTCTCAGAACATTTTTATATGATCTTGAGAAATTGTCTTGTACAAATCTATAATCAATTTTAATTGACTTTTCATATTTCATTAAGTTGTATGACTCGTAAAAAAAACCTCTTTCATCATTAAAAATTTCAGGCTCAATAACTAGGCATCTATCTAAATTGGTTTTAGTAATTTTCATAATTTGTTTTCTGCAAGTTTTTTTAAATACTCTCCATACGAGGTCTTATATTTCAAAGATTCCACCATGAGATCATCACAAGAAATCCATCCCTTTTGAAAAGCAATTGCTTCAGGTGAAGAAATAATACATTTATCATTATTTTGAACTTCTCTAACATATATTCCTGTATCTAATAGTGCATCATAGGTTCCGTTATCAAACCAAGAACATTTGTTATCTAGTAATTCAATATTTAATAAATTCTGTTTCAAATATTCATTATTTATATCAGTTATTTCTAGCTCTCCTCTAGCGGAAGGCTGAATTGACTTCGCAATATCAACGACATTCTTATCATAAAAATACAATCCAGTTATTATATAATCTGATTGTGGGTCTTCAGGTTTTTCATGAATACTCTTGATTGAACCATCACTATAAAATTCAACTACTCCAAATTCTTTTGGATTATTTACTTGTTTGCCAAAAACAGTTGCGCCAAATTTTTTTTGAGATGCTCTTTGTAAAATTTCTAAAAAATTTCCACCATGATAGAAGTTATCTCCCAACACAAGAGCATTATCATCATTTGAAATAAAGTTTTCACCAATTATGAACGCTTCGGCTATTCCCCTTGGTTCATCTTGGACCTTATATGAAATATTTATACCAAATTGTGTTCCATCTTTTAAAATGCTTTCATAGGAATTAATGTAATCTTGATTTGAAATGACTAAGATTTCTCTGATGTCAGCATTCATTAAAACCGCCAAGGAATAATAGATCATCGGTTTATCATATATTTGAAGCAATTGTTTTGAGTTACCAAAAGTAATCGGATAAAGTCTTGAGCCAGAACCTCCTGATAAAATAATACCTTTCCTCATTTAAATCTTTTAACCTGTGATTCTGATTTTTCTAGCACAGATTTTTCCACCAATCTTTATTATCAATATACCACGCAACTGTTTTCTTGATTCCACTTTTAAAATCTTCATCCGGCATCCAATTAAGATTTTTTGAAAGCTTTTTTGAGTCTATAGCGTACCTTAAGTCATGTCCTGGTCTGTCGCTGACAAATTTTATCAAATTTCGGTGATCTTTATTTTTTGGAAAAGTTTCATTCAAATTTTGACATATTTCATTTACAACATCTAAATTTGTTTTTTCATTAAGGCCGCCTATATTGTATGTTTGAAAAATTTCTCCCTCTTCTAAAACCTTTACTAGAGCTTTTACATGATCATAAACATACAACCAGTCTCTTATTTGACTGCCATCACCATAAATTGGAATTGTTTTATTACTTAATGCCCTAATAATTGTCTTAGGAATCAGTTTTTCTGGAAATTGGTATGGTCCGTAATTATTTGAGCAATTTGTAATTAAGAAAGGGAGTTTGTAAGTGCGCCCCCAAGCCCTAACAAGATGGTCTGAGCTAGCTTTGGATGCAGAATATGGAGAGGAAGGATTATATGGTGTATTTTCATTAAATAAATCATTTCCATGGCCTAGGTCTCCGTATACTTCATCTGTTGATATATGATGGAAGCGGAAATTTTTCAATCTGAGTGTATCAATATAGCTTCTGGTAGTTTCTATAAGATTGTATGTGCCAATAATGTTTGTTTGTAAAAATTTATCTGGCTCATCTATTGACCTATCAACATGGCTCTCTGCTGCCAAATGCATTACAGATTCAGGCTCATGTTTTGTAAAAACATTTTTAAGTTTTACGGCGTCACATATATCAACTTCTTCAAAAAAATATCTTTCATCATTTTCAAATAATTTAAGAGAATTAATGTCTGCAGCGTAAGTGAGACAATCTACATTTATGACTGTGTAATCAGTATTACTTAATATGTACCTTATTAAGTTACTTCCAATAAACCCACATCCACCTGTTATTAATAACTTCATATGCTCAAAAAAATATTAGCTATTGTAACTTTTTTTTATCGTTAATATTTAAATCCTGAGCATGTTTCCTTTTTTTAAATATCAAAAAAATGATTAAACTTTTTAAATGAATTAATAGGTATTTTAGCTCTTTTCTACTTTTTTTTGCTCCATAATGAATGACGCTTTGATTTGGATCAAAAATCACTAATCTATTCTTTCTTTTTGTCTCACGACATATTTCAGTGTCTTCTAAATACATGAAAAATCTCTCATTAAATCCATTAATTTCCTTAAAATATTGATTAGTAAATGCCATAAACATACCACCTACCCAATCGACGGATATTGGTTTATTTTCTATTTTGTAATCTAAAATTTTATTATTAAAAATTCTTCTTTTAAAAAGTTTATATAAAGTAGGGAATCTTCTAGGGCTATCTTCAATTATCCCATCATTACTTACTACTTTTGGAGCACAAATGGAAACTTTTTTATTATCAAAATTCTTTAAAAAAGACTCGAAATCAAATTTTATGATGGCAATATCAGGATTCAAAACAATAAAAAATTCACCATTGCTTTTTGTATAGGCATAATTATGATTTTCTCCAAAACCTTTGATTTCTTGATTATATACCGTGATTATTTTTAGATTTTGATATTTCTGAAGAAAATCAGTATTTTCAGGAACATTAATAACTAATACTATTTCGAAGCAAACATTACATGTCTGTTGAATGTTATCGATAAGCTTATCTACTAAATTTCCATTATTATGACTTACTATTGAAAATGTTAGCTTTGTCTTTTGAGACATTTAATTATTTTTTATAAAAACACCATATATGCAATATTGTCTGATTATTTTTGATAAAAAAACAGATTTAAACAGCGGCATATAAAAAAACTTTTTAAGATTAAAATTATTTTTTGATAAAGTTATTTTTAATAGCTCTTCTTGATAAAAAATCTTATGATCTGAATCTGATTCATATCCTTTAAAACCAGGCACACCAATTATTAGAAGACCTTTTTTACATAAAATTCTGTTGATTTCAGATAACAGAAATTTTGGATCCTCAACATGCTCTAAAACATTATCTAAAACTGCCGATTCAAATGATTCATCATTGTGAGGTATTACGCCATTCTCCATAAAGGAGACTTCTAAACCAATTTTTGAACAATATTCCACATTTTTAATGTTAATATCTGTCCCTTTGGCATTTTTAGAGAATTCTAAAAAATCTCCAATACCACAACCTACATCTAGAACTTTTCCTTGCATTTCGCGTGCTAACCTTGGATATAGAAAATTTTTTCTATAAATAAGTCCCAATGAACTTCTTCGATTTAAATATTCAAAATACTCATTGTTATTCTGATCCATTTTATTCCTCAACTATAAACCTAATGTCTTTATTGTAAGGTTAATTGCATGCTCTTGCCTAAAGTTATTTTTTAGTAATATAGACTTATATAATTTTTTAGCTCTTGATTTATGAGCCCAATCAATCATTGCTTGAGAAATATCCTTTTCACTTTGGAAAAGAGCACCATTCATCCCACCCTTTATCAATTCAGAATTGCCATCTATATCTCTCAAAATACAAGGAATTCCTAAAAAGAGAGCTTCCATAGAAGACCTTGAAGTACCCTCAGATAGTGAAGGCAGAACAAATGTATCAGCTTCAGATAATAAGCTAAAAGGATCATCTAATTCTCCATGAAAATTTACAATATTTTCAATCTCTAACTTCTTTACGAGTCTAATTAAGTACTCCTTTAAATTTCCATCGCCAATAATATTACATTCCACTTCATGACCGATTTTATTGAGATCATGGATTGCGTTTATTAAAATATCAACTCTTTTTCTAGATGAAAGAGAACCAGTGAATACAAAATTATATGGTCCAGATTTAGAATAGTTTCTCCTATAAGGATTTATTTTATCCTCATCAATAAAATTTCCAATTTGAATACTCTCAAGGCCGGTTTCTTTTTTTACTTGAGCAGACATAGACTTACTCATTGAAATAATATTCCTAATTTTTTTTAATCTATAAAAATGAACTTTTGCTAACAAGAACCCCATTGATCCATATGAATGCGTGTAATTTATGAATATATTTCCTCGTAAACTAGTAAATGTATTTGAAATATTTGTACAAAAAGAATTTATTAAATCAGCAGAAAAACAAAAAGACAAAGATATATTTTTATTTTTTTCCCTTTGAAGAATGCTTTGATACTTGATCAATTTTAGTGGCCAGATAAGTTTTCCCAAACTTATGACTTCGATATTTTTATTTAGCTTTTCTTTTTCTTCTTTTTTTACAGACTTCAAAACCACAACAACAATTTTATTTCTATCCACTAATTTATTTGCTAGTGCAATTGCTCCTTTTATAGGACTGTCATGATTTAATGCAGGCAAAAGTATGAATAATGTTTTCATTATCTATGATTAATGATGTCAATGATTTTTTTAGCTCTTATATCCCAATTGTATTTTTCTTTGTAGTCAAAATATGCATTATTTGAAATTTTATCTGATAATTCTTTATCTAAAATTATATTTTTAATTGCATTTTCCCAATCTAGAACATTATCACATTGAACTAAAATTGCATTTTCTCCATTTATTAGGACCTCTCTTAGAGCTGGAAGATTTGAAGAAATAATAGGATTTTTTGTTGCCATATATTCAAACATCTTCATAGGAGACATCCATCTTGCAGTATCATGACCCTTCAAACCAATAGAAACTTCCTTCTGATATGGCATTAACAAAATATCAACAGATAACATCATTTTCCTAGCCGTTGAGTTCTCTACATAGCCCATAAACATTAAGTTTTTGTTGCTATGTTTTTGTTTTAGTCGCTCTACATCATCTTCATTACCACCGTATACCAAAAATAAAACATCATCAATTTTCCTTGATAATTCAATTATTATTTCAATTCCCCTACCTTCATACAAATGTCCAAAATAACCACATATGTATTTAAATTTAGAATCATAATTAATATTCTCTTTAATAGTACTAATTTTTTGTGATTTTGATTTTATTGGATCTATATTGCTCGGAGCAGCATCTGAAAAAATATTAAATTTATTAATTCTTATAGAAAAGTGTTCCTCTAAAATATTTTTTAACTGTTTTGTAATTAAAATAGTGGTGGTTTTTTTTGATATTAGCAATTTCTTTTGTAGATAGCCATTGAAACCATTTTCGATTTGATGTGTTTCGAAAAGGATTTCTTTTTTTAAAAGAAAATTAAATATTAATGCTCCATATAAATTTCTTGTAAAAATAATATGATCTTTATTGAAGGAATCAAAAAATATTCTAAAAAATGCATAAATAGCTATTTGCATATTTATCGCTTTCTTGAATATTGGCTTTATAAGTATCAAATTAACTTTTCTTAGATTAACTCCATAAGATGTTTCTAATTTCTTTTTGTAACTCCGTCTCTTAAAATTACTTGCGCCATATAAATAAAGAATAATGTTTTGATTTGACAATGCTGAACATTGATGAATTACATGAACAGAATTTGCAGATTTGGATGGAAAAATTGATGGAGAAATGTAATGTATTGTTTTCATCTAAAATTACTAATCATCTTTAAATTTATGGTGAAAACCAATCCCAGGATAATTAATAAACCCCCAATCTGAAAATTTTTTTGGATCATTCGCAACATCACATCTTGCAATTAATAATAACCTAAACCAAGAATCCCACAAATCAGACTCATACCAATCTCTTGAGTACTCAGTCCAATGAGTTTGTATTTTATTATGAATAGGTCTTTGAATTGAGATTATTCTTTTTAAGACTTCATACTTGTTTTTGCTCGGACAAAAGTATAAATGATTCAAGTTTTTCTTTAAATTTTTAAAATTTCTTGGTCTTATGAAAGAAGATTCAGAAAAGCCTCCATCATTGTTTTGTGACATGCATACTGAATGAGCAGTTTCTGTTACAGATTGGATATAATCTTCTTGATTTTTTTTTGAGGTTAAAATATGTATTGCATCATAATCATAACAACCTCCCCCACCTGGATAAGGAGCATATCTTGAATCCCTATCTTTTAATATATTGATATTTTGTGCTGCTAAATTCCAAAAGTTATTGTTTATTTTTAAGTAATCAAAAATCTCATATTGATGATAACCATTCTGAAACATCAAATAAGTCATGTTTTTACTTTTTCCCCAAAACCCAAATTTATTCATGCTTTTTAGATGAAAATTAATCCATTTATCGATACTTTCATTAACATCATGTCCAATAATATCTCTTAAATGAATAAGAAGAATTGCATGAAACATTGCCATATTTCCTGAACCAGGAATTCCATCAGCAACACCAAATCTAGTAAGTGATTCTTCAATGTCAAATTTAATAATTGGTTCAACATGCTTTACTATTTCAGAATTATCAATCGAATTAAGTATTTTTAGGCTACTAAGTGTAAATGTTAATAATTGAAGATATGGTTTGGTGTAATATATTTCATCGTCTCTAAGATTTTCTTTATATTTTTTTATATTTGATAAAAGTAATTTGATCCATTTTTCTCTATTTTTATTAATAGTTTTCTCATCTTTTAATAATTGATAACCAAAAATTGCAAAACACAAAGCATAAGGACTTTTTTCAGAATTAGTAGTAAGTTTAAATTCATTATCAACATTGCAAGATTCTATAAAAGACCTGTAATTATCTTTAATTTCCTTTATTCTTATTTGATCGATTATCATCAGTAATTTATTCTTGAATTTTGTTTTTTGGTTAGATTGTTTTCTAAATGTAAAACATAAACTAATGACATATATATGAGTATAAAAATAAACGGCATTGGTAATGTTCTAAAAAGAACTGTGGAATAAAAGAAAAAGTCATAGGCAAATATAAATAGAAACACGTAACAAATTCTAGACCATCTTTTATAAGAATCTTTTCTTATATTTTTAGTATTAAACCTTATTTTTTTAAACAAAGAATAAAAAATTAGTAAATGGAATATGAGTCCAACGTATCCTACCTCCAATAAGATTATTAAAAGACCGCTAAAAGCGCCTCTAAAAAGATTTTCTTCAAAAAATCTATCTTGATTTGAAAATGTCCATTCATTATAAGAATATGATCCAAATCCGCCGCCAAGGAGTTGAGTTGTAAAATCTGATGATAAGAAAAGTTCCCATGATCTTATTAACAATGTAAGTCTTCCAAGTTGAACATTCTGATCAAAAATTGCATTTTCAAATGTGTCTTGAAGAGCAGAATCAAAATCTGCAAATAAATATTCATAAGCATAGGTAAATAAATAAGTTAATTGTCCAACTTGCTCAAGTGCTTGACCTCTATTAAGTTGCCCACTTCCAGATAAGCTTGGTATAAGAGAAGAAAATTGTAACAATAGAAATCCAAATATAATAAAAACAAATCCAGACCCAGCGATATCTCTTAGCCTTATCTTGTATGCAGAATTCATCAAAAATGAAAATAAAATGATTACTGGTCCTAGATATATTATTGATCGTTTTTCATTCATGAATCCAAATAAAAGAGCCAATAATATTAAAAATATACATAAAAATATATTTTTTTTTGCATACAAGAATACAAAAATTGGAATACATAAAGCAGGAATCAAAAAACTGAGTTGACCAGCATTATGAGACATTGTTCCTATTAAAAAACCCTCATCAATTTTTCCTAAAATACCTAATTTTATAAATGCAAATAAGATTTGTATAAAAAAAATAATTAAGAATATTTTTTTTAAATTAACTAAATTTATTTCATTAAAATCTACTTTTGACATTATTAAAAATAAGCAAAACAAAGTTAAATAGGGGGCAGTTATTATCAGAGCCTGAACTAGTGAAGAAGAAAAATTTATATTACTTACAATCGCATAAATATAAAAAAACAATAACAGGAAAAATAGTAAGAGATATTCTTTGTAAATATAAAAATTTTTTTGAAAAATTAAGAAAACAGCAAGTAGGATTATTGGAAGTTTTTGAATAATTGATCCAGCTGGTAGAGGAAGTAGAAATACTCCTGTAAAGCTTATTAGTAGTAAGAAATAAATACTCTTCATTTTTTAAAATTTAAATAAGTTTGCTATTTTAATCTTATGCTCTTTTTTTATAATAAATATGTAATTTAAGATTATTACTATCATAGAAAAAATTAAATATATTGTTAAAATTTTTATATAACCATAAATATCTCCTAAAAAATTAGGCATGATGTTTAATAACAATATCAAAATCGAATAAAGGATCACTGGCGTTATAATTGATTCTCTAAAAAACTCTATAATGGATACATTAAAATACTTTGATAGCAATCTTGGATAAATTAAGACTCCTCTAAATAGGTAACACATCCCCATTCCTGTAATCATTCCCATTAGACCTAAATCAGCATAAAGCATTAGAAAAACTCCCATGAGAATTGCCAATATGCTAGTAACTAGATCTATGTTTGCAGATTTCCAGTGTTCTCCTACTGAAACTAGAACAGACCTGCCCAAGGCAGAAGAAAAACTTAACGAATATGCTCCGAGTAAAATTAACAAAATCTTATGAATTATCTCAATATCATTAATAGTTACTTGATCGCCTAGTAACCATATTTCTAGTAATGGTCTTCCTATAATTAACAAAGTTAATAAAGAGAAAAGACACAATGAAGTTGAATATAGAGAAAAGGATTTAAAATTCTCAAAAAGCTCTTCTTTTTCTTTTAAATTACTTACACCAGCGGCAATTGGACCTGTTATTGTTGGCAAGGCCTGAAAAAAAGGCGTTAACGAATTCAATATCATGATAGGTATTGCTATTAAGGGTACATATTTTGGAGAAATATAAATTCCAACTAAAAATGAACTCAGCTGGAGAAGAATCATTGAGCTTAAAGTTATTAAAAATGCAGCACCGCTTAAGGAAAGGATTTTATTTAAATATCTAATTGAAAAATTTTTAGGTGCGATATTATGAAAACTAAAATTATAAAATTTCAATGAGTATATAAATAAAATTACAGCTATCAAACTAGAGATACCAAAAACAATTGCGCCTAATAAAAAAATTGTCGGATTTGCTATTGTAAAAAGTATTATTATTAAAATTAATTTAATAACTTGGCCAACAGTATCAATTACTTGAACTATGTCAAATCTATGTCTACTTGAAAAAATACTGTACCCAATTCTACATGGTAAATTTAAAGAGATTGAGAAAACTATGATGTATATTAAAATTTTTGTATCTGACATTACTGTATTTGGGATATCAAACGCTTGAATAAAATATAGTGAAATCTTTTCTACCCCAGCAATTAAGAGAAGACTAATTAATATCAAAGAAAAAAAAGCTGTTGAGATGATCTTAAGACTCTTTTCTTTGCTCTGAAAAATATCTTTCTTTGCTAAAAGCCTCACAAGACTAGTTGAAATACCAACCTCTAGTAACAAAAGCTGATAACCGAAGATTGAAGCTAAAAACCAAATTCCTGCTACCTCCAACCCGAAAGTATTAGTGATTAGCGGAGTTGAGATTAATGGTATTAATATTAGTACCACTCTATTTATCCATATGGTGCTAACATTCAGTAGCATTTGCTTATTGGTTGCCTTATTATTTGTGGTCATTTTTTTTAATCAAGCTTTTAATATGGTGGCCATTCTCATTAAAGAAATAATCAAAAAATTTTAAAGCATTTTTATTGGAGCAAGACTTATTATTTACAAGTGGCCATAATTTTGAATCGGCTTCTCTTACATACTTCAATGCATGAGAGCCTAGCCTAAATTGAATATTTTTTTTACCTAAATGAGCAAAAATTGCTGACCTATGATTTCCTTGCATCACAATAAATTTTTTTGAACCATCTCGCCTTTCTAAAATAGTCCCTGAAATATATGAATTTGGAAATTGAGTAGGCTGATAACCAGTTTTTTGAAGTTTATGATATAAGTCAATAATTCTTTTAAACTCATTTTTAATGAAGTCATCACTTGAGGGTCCACAAAATCTACTTGAAAAAGAGTCTTTCTTAGATCTTACATCTCCATTTGAAAACGTGCCCCAAGGATAAACAAATAAGGGCAATTTACATTCATCTAATTTAAAAAATGATTCAGTTCCGGTTGGACAAAAGTTTTTGTGATATTTCCACAAAGTTGTATCTTTTACATTTATGCCAAAATTATTGTCGTATTCTTTAAGTGTTTCAATTATTGGATGCCAGCCATTTTTTGAAAAACTACAAGCAAATATATTTGAGATATCATCCAAATCTATCTCAAATTGGAAAAAGGAACTTGTTAGTTTTCTATATATATTAGCTAAAGTATATTTGTAATATGAAAAAATTTTGATTTTAGCCATTGATCTTACCTATCATTATTTTATAAATGACTGAAAGATATCTTTTGGTATGTGATAAAAATGTCCTTATTTTATTTCTATAAAAAACAACATCATGAAGATCAAAAATAGGATGATCGACCTTTCCAGCTATTAAGATAGCTCTTCTTTGCCTTGGATCATCAATTCTATGAAAATTTTTAAAGCCTAGTCTGTGAAGGATCCGCTCAAGGGCTTTATAACTTATAATCCAATATTCAGTTCCATAGTAATCATCTTCGTCAATATTCTTATCAGAGAAGTATGCAAATGATTCATCATGCGATCCAAACTTTAGTGCCTTCCACTCAAAAATTATAATGTTAGCTTTTGATGAAATTGCTTCGACTGCAGAAAATGGATCAGGAACTCTGTGGATAAATCCTAGGCAAAGACAAATATCAAAAATATTCATTTCCTGAAACTCTTTTGAGTATATATCTAGGTTACTGTATTCAATCTTAGAAGATGAATTAATAATTTCTTTTATAAAATTTGCTTTATCAATCCTGTTTTTATCAATATCAACACCATGAACAAATGCACCCAATTCAGCCATCTTTAAAGAGAAAAAACCTTCGTTACATCCCATGTCCAATACTTTTTTTTCTTTTAAATCTAATAAATCAAATATATGAGAAAGTCTGCCGAATTTGACTAAATTTTTTCCATGGGATTTCTGATCTAATTTGCTTGTGTATAATCCATCTGGTAGTTCAAAATTATGGTTCCAAGGTTGAATTTCAGCTAGTTTATCAATTTTATCTTGAATTTCCTTAATATTATCAGTCATTGAATTCTCCCAAAGGTATTATATTTTTAAATTCCAATAATTAGTGAATGTTTATCTGAGGTTTTGAGTGATTTTTCAAATACAGGAGATAAAAATGTTTTACCTCTATAATTTAGAGGTAGTGTAAATGAAAAAGGAGTTATGTATTGAATCATTAATATTCTTCTTGGCTTTGATGCAGCCCTACTACCAAAATGAATACATCTAGATGAATCAACCATCAGTATGTCTCCCTTTTCTCCAGTCGACTTAATCCACTCTTTTTTATCGGAATGTTTAAGAACTACATCATCACTTATTCTTATATCTTTATTTGAAAGCTTATAGTTTATAGATTTTGTTATTTTTTCCGATTTTTCTTTTGGAACAAAGGTCAACGGTCCTGAGTCTTCATCAATTTTATCAAGATTGATAAACACCTTGAATTGGTTCACATCAGCATAATCAAGATGAAAAAATTGACTACCTTCTTCAATTTTATTTTCATTAGGTGAATACCAAACCTGAATACTGCCAACAATTGGAATCATATTTAGATAAGAACTTGCTTTTGAAATTATCCAATCACTCAAAGCTAAACTTATCAAGGGATCATCTTTAAAAAATTCATTTCTATTAATACAAGATTGCAAATATATTTTAGTTATTGAGTTCTGTTTTTTTGTTTCTAGATAATGATCAATTTTTTCATTTGAATATTTTACAGCCCCATCTAATAAGTCTCTAAATTCATCAGATAGGATTTCTGCATGTTGAATTTTTGTGAAGCCACTAGTCTTTAATTCTGAGGCACTATCATCTTCAGCATTGAAAAATCTTTCACGCATCTCTTTTCTTCGAAAAATAATGCATAAACTAGTATATATACCTCTAAATCTCGGAGACCCGAATCTAAAAATATCTCCAGGTTTTTTTATATAACTATCAATTCTTTTGAAGATTTTACTTACAAATTTTTTCATTAATTACTACCAAATTTTATTGTCTTCCTGATATTCTAAGTGTTTATCATCATTTAATAATTTAAGAAGATACTTTGATAACTTTACAATGTCATCATTATACAGACTAGATTGTACTTGAAATGTATTTTTCTTTTTCAGTAAATTTGAATATAGATTTACACCCACACTACATTTGTAATTAGATTCAATATAAGCTTGCATAGCTGTCTTGTCATATTTGTAATTATTTATCTGACTAAGAATCTCCATATTGATGTGTCTCAAATCATGTATCCTCTTGACCATGCTATTCGGAAGAATGTTGTAAGGACAGTCCCCAAACGTCAAAACTGGTTTTTTTACTATTGCAGCTTCGAGAGCCATTGACCCTGTAATAACTGTTAATAAGCTTGAAGATTCAATGATACTTCTGGAAGTAATACTTGGAGATACAAGCTTTACTCTAGGTATGTTAAGAATTTTATTATATGCACTAATTTTTCTTTTACCCAACATCATTGGATGCTCTTTTACGTATAAATTAAAACCCAAAGGCATGCTAAGAGCTATCGTTCTTATTAATTCAATTTGATTTACAAATGGTCTTCCGTAAACAAGAAGTGATACCTCTGGTTCTGTATGCAGAGGATAAAATATATATTTATTTCCATTTTTAAGATCATTTTCATAAATATAATTTTTTTTAAATTTTCTATTTACAATCTTAGCCCTAACAGGATTGATCAATGAGGAATAAAAAAAATACGAAAAGGGATTAATGACATGATTATCTTTGTATATCTGAAGTTTATAGTAATTAATTAAATTTCTGTAAGCACTTTTGATC
>MDSV01220583.1_pt1 | contig 20783 bp, 18 predicted proteins | sample 810851 | NCBI WGS metagenome assembly MDSV01 (sample SAMN05326640, study PRJNA326480) | marine metagenome | isolation source: seawater | place: Atlantic Ocean: North East | collected 2012 | reverse complement strand
ACTCGATCCCATTTCGAACTCGAACGTTAAGGGCTCCAGCGCCGATGGTACTTTGTCTTAAGGCATGGGAGAGTAGGACATTGCCAGGTCTACTAAACGCGAATACAATTGAAAGTTAAAACTTAATCTCTTGTGAAGTTGAATTTTTCACTTATGTAGTCACTTATTCGATCTGCTCTTAATTGATTTGCTAAAGGACTTGGATGTCCTTCATACACTTCATCTATGACAAAACTATTTTTATCACTTGTTTCTGGTACCAATGTCAAATCAACAATCTCTATTCCATTTTCTTGTATTTCTTGAATGATTCTATCATTTGACCATTTACTAAAGAAATAATTTGGATTTGCTCTCACAAATCCTACTAAAAAATCTTGGTTATTTTCGGTAGAAATTTTTTCCATTTTTTTTATCATCCCGAGATAAAGCTTAATATCATTACCTTGTTCTAAAATTTTACCTATTATAAGATTTACTTTTTTACCCAGTAAGGACTTGTTTAAAAATCTTTCATAATTTGGAATAATTTCTCCCGCATGTTCAATATCCCTGCAAGTTCCAAATTCAGCTTTTATCAACACTCCCTTTCTATAATAAGGAATGCCTTTATTTCTTCTAACGATATCATTCTTATCAAGCACATATAAAGGTTTTTCAACTGCCGATTGTCCTTTTTTACACCTAGCTCTTTCTGAATGCCATGGAGCAGTTAATAAAATATTTAAATTTCCTGTTGTGTCGATATTGCTCTCAAGAACCGCAAGAGCATTATGAACTCCCCATCCTCCGTTTCCAAAATTTCTTGTATCAATCTTATTATTTAGAGTTGATAAATAGGCAGCCATTGTTTCATGCTGGTCAACACCTTGGCCAAATACCCAGGAGCCACCAAAAAAATTTACCCTCATTACTTTTTTGCTATTATTTTTAGGAGTTTCTCTAAATCTATTTTCCTTAATAATATATGAAACGTTAAATATTTCTTCACCATTCGGACGATAGAAATTGTGTCTGTAGACTCCAGGTAATGGCTGCACCCCAAATTCTGATGTTTCAAAAAATGGCTCTCCATCAATGTTATATGGATAATCGGATGTCTCTTTATCTGAGTAAGCCTTTGGTAACTTCATTTTATAGTTTTGGTTTATAATTAAGTAGCTTTCAAATATTGAAAGTAAGAAAAAAAATAAAAATAATATTAATACAAATATAACTGATACACTTTTAAATATATTTCTATAATGAAATAAAACACAAGTTAGAAAAAAACTTATAAATGTAAATGTCCAGAAGGTACCTATCATTTTGTCATATTAAAATAAGAATTATTAAAATTATATGATTAGTTATATTCAATCTAATTTAAATTTATCCTTATAGGTTTGAAGTAGATTTGAGGGTTGATTTTTTTTATTTAAACAGAAGTTTCCAATTATTAGATAATCTAATCCTGTACCCATGAAACATTTATAAGCATCATCCGGAGTGTTAACAATTGGCTCTCCTCTTACATTAAAAGATGTATTCACTAATAATGGACAACCTGTTAAATTCTCAAAGTTTTGTAATAATTTACGAAATCGTTTGTTGGATTGATCATTTACAGTTTGAACTCTTGCCGTACAATCAATATGAGTTACGGCAGGTATTAGGGACCTTTTAATTTTAAGCTTATCTATTCCTGTGATATGATTATCGTTATCTTCAGGTGATAATTTTTTATCTTGGTTTAGATGTGCAACAAAAAGCATGTAAGGACTTTCCTGATCAATGTCAAACCATTCTTTACATTTTTCTTCTAAAATCGCTGGAGCAAAAGGTCTAAAGCTCTCTCGAAATTTTATCTTTAAATTTAAATTTTGTTGCATTCTTTCTTCTCTTGGATCTGCAATAATTGACCTTGCCCCTAGTGCTCTTGGGCCAAATTCCATTCTTCCTTGAAACCAACCTATTGCATTCCCTTCAGATAATTTTTTTGCAGTTATCGAAATTAGTTCATCTTCTTCATAGATTTCATACTTTGCACCAATATTATCAAAAATTTTTTTAATCTCATTATTTGAATATTCAGGCCCAAGTAATGATCCATTCATAGAGTCACTTTCTTGTAAATTCAACCGCGGCTTATTTAATTCTTTGTGCCAAAAAGCAAGTGCTGCTCCTATAGATCCTCCTGCATCTCCAGCTGCTGGTTGAATCCAAATATTCTTGAAGATTTTATTTCTAAGAATTTTTCCATTAGCCACGCAATTTAGTGCTACGCCACCGGCCATACATAAATTTTCTAAATTATACTCACTTTTAATTGAACTACATAGTTTTAACATTATTGTTTCAGTAACATGCTGAATTGAAGATGCAATGTCCATGTGGAATTTAGTTAGATTATCGATTTGACTATTTCTTGACTTATTGCCAAATAATTTCTCAAATTTTCTGTTAATCATTTTTGTTCCAGTTGCGTATTCAAAGTATTCTTGATTTATGTGAAATGTCCCATCATTTTTTATATCAATTAAATAATCATAAATAATTTTCTCATATTTTGGTTCGCCATACGGTGCCAATCCCATTACTTTGTACTCTCCACTATTTACTTTAAAACCTAAGTAATATGTGAAAGCAGAATATAAAAGACCTAAAGAATGAGGAAAGTTAATTTCTTTAATAACATCTAGCTTATTACCTTTACCAATAGATAACGTAGTGGTAGCCCATTCACCTACTCCATCAGCAGTTAAAATTAAAGATTCTGAAAAATTTGAAGGATAGAAAGCGCTTGCAGCATGACTTAAGTGATGATCAGAAAAATAAATCTTTTCCATGTCGTTTAACCTTCCATTGTGCTGATTAAGTAAATCAAACAATCTCTTTTTTTGAAAAAGTTTTTCCTTAATCCAAACAGGCATAGCCCTTGAAAAAGATAAAAAGCCCCTTGGTGCAAATCCAATATAAGTTTCTAATAATCTTTCAAATTTCAAAAATGGTTTTTCAAAAAAAACTATATAATCAACCTCCTCCAGTTTTATGTTTGCAAATGACAAAACAAAATTTATTGATTTTTCAGGATATGATTCGTCATGTTTAATTCTTGAAAACCTTTCTTCTTGAGCTGCAGCTACTATTTCCCCATCGATCAATAGAGAGGCTGCGCTGTCATGATAGAATGCTGAAATACCAAGAATCTTAGTCATCTAGAAAATTGTATATATAAATGGCGCTATTGCCGAGCCCTCGGTCAAAACAATCAAAAATCCTAATAAAAATAAAAAAAAGATGCTTGGAAATAACCAAAATTTCTTTCTATAAAATAAAAATCTCAAAAATTCTCGAAAAAAGCTACCCATCAAAATTGATCCTTCATTGAAGAACTATAATTTTTTCTATATCTCCAGTAACTTTTATTTTTCTTGTCAACCTTAAGATTTAATACGTCCATTCTAAATAATTTCAGCAATAAACCTGTTGGTATTATCATTAAAATATAAATAGTAATCAAAATTAAAGAACTTAGAATCTTACTAATTATTTCTCCAAACCTAATCCATATTAGTTTAATTGGATTAAGCAAGATCGGTTTGGCAATAGTTATTATTACAACCAATATCGCGAGGAAGACACCATAGAAAAATATTTCTTTATCAAAAAAAAAAGGAACTAAGCTAAAAAAAGATATGATTATAGAAATTACAAATCCAAAGAGCCTGTCAGAGATTTTTTTTTTACTATTATTCATAATATATTTATAGCTTAATATAGTTAAGCTTTTAAAAGCTTTCTATCAATTAATCAAGAGACTGTGGAAATTTTAGATGATTTTAATGTAAAGCATTTTTTTAATGTTGGGTCTTGCGATATGAATTTCGAAGATATACCTAAAAGTACTCAATTTTTACTTTATTATGTTTGTAATTATTTTTGAGTATGCGAAAGAGTAATAGTTAATTCCCTATATAATGATCTATTCGAATCGATAAGATGGGTATCTATCTGAAGGTATAAAGTTATTTTTTTTGACTGAGCTATGATTTTTGTATATTTCTCTATTTGCGATTTCAAGAATAAATTTTATTTCGTTAAAAATTTTATCTTTGAGTGTGTTCCAACATTTTTTTTTTACATTTTTTAACTTTTCAAACTCAATTTTTGTAATTTTATTTTCAATTAATTTTGAGGCATAATCATGACCTTTCTTTGATAAATGTATTTCATCTAGAAAAAGCTCAGATCTTTTTTTACCATCAAGAGCTTTAAACTCATTATTTATATCTATAAAGGGCAAATCAAAATATTCAGCAACACTTCGATTCACAATTGAATTAATTTCTAAACAAAGAGATTGATAAAGATGGTATTTTTTATCCAATCTTGAATTTTCAATAATAAAGTTAATAGTGTCATCATTATCTGATAATTGTGCAAGACCAGGGTTATTCAAAATTATTGCTTTTTTATTTAATATAATATCAAAATTTTTTTCAAAATTCTTAAGCCAGTAATTAACGTAATTATTTTTTATAAAGTTTGACCATCTCTCAGTTCTGTAAAAATCCATCAATTTTGAAAACCTTCGATTAGTAAAATATTTTACTAACCGAGCGAATGTATAATTTTTACACAATAATGATAATATGATATTTTTTTGGTAAATGAAATTAGTCTCTATGCGATTAAGAGGTCTGTTGTTGTTTAAAGATTGGGGATAAGCAGAACTTATGAATTCCTCGTTCCAACCATAATTAAAAATAAAAATACTCTCTGATTTAGGAAATGAAGACAGCGCAAAATATTTTAATTTATACAAATCGTGTAATAAATTGTGACCAGGAATTGAATAATTTTTATAATATATTTTATTTTTTGATCTAGACACATTTGATAAACTTTTCTCAAATAAAGAATCTTCCTGATTTACTTCATTGCAAAAAGACGTTGATCCTCCAAAAATTTTTAAAATAAATTTCTGATTATCGTAACTAACCAAAGGTTTCAAAAATAAATCATCATCAATTTTATAATTAATCAGTTGCTTTGTTTCCCGATTAATGAAAGATCTATCAATTTTAGTTTTAGATATATTTTTTTTTAAACCATAACCGTAAATCTTATTATCCTCAAAATTCGCGTACATCAGCTTACTTTTGATAAAATAAATTTTTCAATAATTAAATAATCTATATTAGTATTGATATAAGTTTTCATTGCGTCATATGGAGTTTCAACTATTGGTTCGTTATTAACATTAAATGAAGTATTTACAAGCATTGGACAGCCTGTAACTTCATAAAATTTTGATAGTAACTGGTAAATAGGAAGTTTTTTATCTGATACTGTTTGTACCCTTGCTGAATTATCAACATGAGTGATTGCAGGAAATAAAGACCTTCTTTGATTAATTTTTTTAAATATATCATCTAAATCTTGATCATCATTCTTTATTAATTGATCTTCTCTAACGAAGTATGTTTTTTGCATAAACGGACTTGTCTTACAATTTTCAAAAAATTTTTGAGCAGTTTCTTCCAACACTATAGGAGCAAAAGGCCTAAAAGACTCTCTAAATTTTATCTTAAGATTTATTTTTTTCTGAGCCTCAGAGTTTCTTGGGTCTGCTAGTATAGATCTGTTACCAAGCGATCTAGGACCAAACTCTGATCTTCCACTAAAGAAACCTATAATTTTATTATTTGCTAGTAAATTTACAATTTCAGCGTAGTCAGAATATTCATGGCAGCTCAAATTAAATACTTTGCTAAGAGAAATAATATCATTTTTTTTATTTTCATAACTAGAACCAAAGAATACACTGCTAATATGCTCTCTTCTAACATTTTTGTTTTTATCTGAATTAAATGTTGCATATGATGCACACCCAAAAGCGTTACCAGAGTCGCCGGGTGAAGGGAATATATGTAAGTTTTTATTAAATTTTCTTTCTACCTTTCCATTTGCCACACAATTTAGAGCAACCCCACCTCCTAAAACTATATTTTCGGTATTATAGTTTTTGATTTCTGATTCTATAATTTTAAAAATTATTTTTTCAGTAACTGATTGAATCGAAGCTGCAATGTCACAATGGATTTTTAGAATTTTATCTTCTTTACCCCTTATTTTTATTGAAAAGAACTTTTCGAGCTCGCTTGTAATTATTTTTTTATCTCCAAAAAAATTAAAATATTTTTTGTTTATTTCAAAGCTTCCATCCTCATATACCTCTACAAGTTCATTAAGAATCTTATCAACATATACTTTTTCCCCAAATGGTGATAAGCCCATCATTTTATATTCGCCACTATTAACATCGAAACCTAATAAGTAAGTAAATGCAGAATATAATAAACCCAATGAGTTCGGCTCAACGATCTTTTTAATATTTATGATAGAATTTTCTTTAGCATAGAAAACACTTGTTGATACTTTTTCGCCCATACCGTCTAAAGTAAAAATAAGTGCATCATTGAAATTAGAGGAATAATATCCTGCAGCAGCATGACTTAAGTGGTGATCAAGAAAATGTAGTTTTGGCAAATGAATTCCTAAAAATGATAAATCATTTTCGAGTCTCTTTTCTATTATTAGTTTTTCTTTTTTTGTTATTAATTTCAAGCTTTCATGAAAAATAATGTGATCTATTTTATTCTTTTCTATTTGTAAGTAGCGCAATCCATTCAACAGCGCCAAAAAAGGAAAACTGTTATCATTTTTTATTCTTGTATGCCTTTCTTCTTGAGCAGCATAAATAATTTGACCATTGCGCATAAAGCAAACTGAACTATCATGTAAGTAACATGAAATACCTAAAACTAGATTATCTTTATAAATATGAAATCTATGATTTACTTCGTGACCTTTTATAAAGTTGCTTTTCATAACTAGCGATAAATTTTCCGAATTATTTTATTTACTTTAATTAAATACTAAAAAAATTACTTAATTTGATATTTTTAAAATTTCTTTCTTAGTTAATTGATTTGCTATTTTATGTAGATCAAGAATAGAGCAGTTTGCTTTATAGGCTATATCTGCCAGACTGTGATTTCCATCAGACATATTAAGTAACCACATCATCCAAGACCTTTCTTTCTGAATTTTTTTAATATCTTCATTTACAAGTGAATACATTCCTCTCTTGCCAAGATTTGGCTCTCCATAAGGAAATAAGTTTATATATTTATGGTTCATTTCAATAGAAAGTATCGACTTAAAATAAATATCAATTGACTCTAATAGTGAGTTAAATGATATGAATTCTTTATTATCTAATGATGTATGGTACTCCTTGTATGATCCATACATACTTCTCATTATTAATCCTATTGGCAGGTTATATCCAGGAGAGCAATATTGTCTTTCATCTGAGCCTTCAGGAAAGAAATCTATACTTTCATAACTTTCAGCGTAATGCTCTAAAACATTTAAGGCACATTTGTCAGAAATTGAATTACTTATTCCACTTTTTTTGTATGTAAATCTTCCTTGATCACCACAGCAATTTATTACATAACCACCTACACAATTTTTAATCAGAATTTTTTTATTTTTCTTTAAAAATGACAATGCCCCAATTGTTTCTGGTCCAATATAAAATCTATAGTTATACTTCCTGTTTTTAAGATTTGAGACTAGTTTATATAAATATGTCCAGACTATCGGTCCAGAAAGTTCATTATTTGCCATTGATGGATGACATAAATAAGTTGAGAGCAAAATTTCCTGCGCATTTTTCTCAGTAGAGGGAATGAAGCATTCACCAAATTTTAGATCTCCATTTTTCAACTCAGAATTTATAACTACATGATATTTGCAATTTTTGAGATTACTAAATTGATTGTGAGTCATGCAAAGACCCCATTCCTCTTTATAATAACTTGTTACGTATGGTATAGCATTAGGTAAGTGTGGGAGAGTATAGATATTTTTTTTTAAATCTTCTAAGCTCAGCCACTCATCAATCGGCGAAGAATAACTCATTACATGTAAATTGTTATCTTTAAAATCTATTATTCGATTTTTAAATTCATCTTCTATGTAAGCTTCATGAATATTCCATTCCTTTGGAATTATCCAATCATCCACTTTAGTTCCTGACTTGATTTTTGTTATTTCTAAAGGAACTATTTCAGAAATAATTTCATATGATTTAGCAATTCCTGTGCCTGTGATACTTCTGCAGATTGGCCAGAGTCTGTCGAATAATTGTTCTAGATCATCTAATTCAGGTAGAGTATACATAACATGCGTTTTTATATTTATTTACAATAATATATAAATTTACTTAATAACTTATTTATATGTGTGGAATAGTAGGGTTTCAAGGAAATATTGCAGATTTGTCTGAGCAAAAGGATATCATTAAGAACATGATGATATCCATTAATCACCGTGGCCCAGATAGTAGTGGATATTGGATAGACGAAGAGCAAAACTTAGCAATGGGTCATCAAAGACTGTCAATAATTGATTTAAGTAATGAAGGGCATCAACCCATGGTTTCTATAAATGGAAGGTTCGTTATATCCTTTAATGGAGAAATCTATAATTTCTTAAATATAAAAAAAGAATTAGAAGACATAGGATTTCAGCTTCGCTCACTTAGCGATACAGAAGTATTATTAGAGTCATTTTCATATTGGGGGATTGACACTACTATACAAAAACTAGAAGGAATGTTTGCAGTGGCTCTTTGGGATAAAAAGGACAAAAATTTATATTTAATCAGAGATAGAATGGGTGAAAAACCTCTTTATTACGGTTTAAAGAATAATATTTTGTTTTTCTCTTCTGAATTGAGGTCTCTAAAATATTTAAAAAAATTTAAAAAAGAGATATCAAGAAAATCTATCAATACTTTTTTACATTTCGGTTATTTTCTTGAAAATGAAACAATATTTGAAGATATATCACAGGTACCTCCCGCGACATATTTACAAATTCCAATTAAAAATAAAGTTGTAGATTCACAATCTATTAAAACAATAAAATATTGGTTTTTGAAAAAACCTATTCCTAATAAACTTAGTCTTGATGAAAATAGTACAAGATTAGAGAGTCTGTTAAGTCAAACAGTGAGAAATCAAATGATTTCAGATGTGCCTTTAGGTGCATTTTTATCGGGCGGCATAGACTCTTCTTTGATTGTAGCTTTAATGCAAGAAAATAGTGAAAAGAAAATTAATACATTTACAATTGGTTTTGATGATGCTCACTTTGATGAGTCAAGTCACGCTAAAGAAATTGCTTCATTTCTTGGAACAAATCATAATGAATTAATTTTAAATGAAAAAAACCTACTAAATCTAGTTCTAAATAATTCCTCAGTTTATGACCAACCTTTTGGAGACCTATCTGCTTTACCTACTAAACTTTTATCTGATTATACTAGAACTCAAGTAACAGTCGCATTATCAGGCGATGCTGGAGATGAACTTTTTTGTGGATACGGAAGATACAAAGTATTTAATAAATATTACAACGTAAGCTTTAGAAGTCAAATTTCTAAAGCGCTATCTGTACTGCCTGCAAACGGAATAGAGAATTTTTTTTCTAGGATTCCAATTAGTTCACTTCATTATATTACTGCACAAAGAATAAAAAAATTTAAGAAAATGTTAGAGAAAGAAAAAAAATCTCGTGGCAACTATCTAAGCTTATTCATGAACGATGTGAAGGAAGTAAAGAAAATCTTTGAATTTTCCTCTCCTATTGAAGAATATTTACGTATGAAAGAGAATTTCCCAGACAGTTCTGAAAATTTTTTAAGAAATGTAATGGATGATGATTTAAATAATTATCTTCCAGAAGATATACTTGTTAAAGTTGATCGAGCAGCAATGAGCTCATCTTTGGAAACAAGGATGCCTTTCCTCAACCACAAAATTGTTGAAATGAGTCGTGAACTTCCTTTTGATAATTTATATAATTCAGATCATGAAATGAAAGTAATTCTAAAAAAAATATTATCTAAGAAATTGCCCAAAAAAATGTTTGATAGAGAAAAACAAGGCTTCTCTGTACCAATAGTTAAGTGGCTGAAAGGAGATTTACATGATTGGATGTATGATAGTTTATCAAGTAACCAATTAGAAAAAACAAATTTTTTCAATAAAAAACAAATTGTTAATCTATTAAATAACTTTACTCATAAAAATCAATATATCAATGTACAACTAATTTGGAATATACTAATGCTTCAAAATTGGGCAATTAGTAGCAATGATATTTATTAAAAATACTATCTAAATAATAATAAATAATTTAATTTTAGAAAAAAATGATCTTTAAAAAAAATAAATGTTTAATAATTGCGGAGGTAGGCCAAGCGCACGATGGAAACCTTTCACTCGCTCATTCTTATATTGACGCAATAGCCAAAACTGGAGCTAATGCTGTGAAGTTTCAGACTCACATCGCTGAACATGAAAGTTCTAAATATGAAAAATTTAGAATCAAAAGAAAATATCAGAAAGATAAAAATAGATATGATTACTGGAAAAGAATGGAATTCACTCAACATGAATGGCTAGGTTTATATAATCATGCAAAAGAAAGAAAATTAACTTTTATAAGCTCTCCTTTTTCAATCGAAGCAGCTGAATTATTAAATCGTATAGGCATTAAGGTTTGGAAAGTTGCATCAGGAGAATTTTATAATAAGCCTCTTTTAGATTTTTTAGTAACGACAAAGAAACCAATTTTAGTCTCAACAGGAATGTCTTCATTTAAAGAAATAGACGCCAAGATTAAATTCCTTAAAAAAACTATGCAGCCAAAACTTTTATTTCAGTGCACTTCTCAATATCCTACAAGCTCAAATAATCTAGGACTCAATGTCATACAGCAGTTCAAGAAGAGATACAAAATACCAGTAGGATTCTCAGATCATTCTGGCCAAATTGCCTCAGGAATAGCGGCTTTTGTATCTGGAGCTCAGGCAATTGAAGTTCACGTAACATTATCAAAAAATATTTTTAATTTTGACTTAGATTCATCACTTGATATGAATGAACTTTCAGAGCTTGTAAAAGGTATAAGATATTTGGAAGGAGCTCTGGCTAAACCATCAAATAAAGATAGAATTTCGAATAAGATGAAAAATATTAAAAAAAATTTCACTACCAGTGTTATAATCAAGCACGATTTAAAAAAAGGGGATAAAATAAAATTTTCAGACCTATCATTTAGAAAACCTGGCTATGGTTTCCCTGCTGATCAATATGAAAAATTAGTAGGCAAAAGAGTAAAAAAGAATTTAAAAAGTGGTACTAATATTGGATTAAATGACTTCAAATAAAAAAAATAAAAAAAAGAAAAATATTTGTGTAGTGGTTGCTAGTCGGGCTAATTATGGAAGAATAAAATCTACTTTGAAGGCTATTAAAAAACATCCTAAGCTACAGTTACAACTCATTGTAAGTGCAAGTGCTTTATTAGATAGATTTGGTTCTGTTGTAAAAATAATCAAAAAAGATGGATTCTATATAAATTCTTCTGTCCATATTGTTATTGAAGGAGAAAATCCAATGACGATGGCAAAATCTACTGGTCTGGCAATAATAGAATTAACAACAATCTTCAAAAATATTAAACCAGATTTTGTATTAACCGTAGCAGATAGGTACGAAACTATGGCAACAGCTATTGCAGCAAGCTATATGAATATACCTTTAGTACACACCCAGGGAGGGGAAGTAACAGGTTCAATTGACGAAAGTGTTAGACATGCAATAACAAAATTAGCTCATATTCATTTTCCATCGACAGCCAAGTCTGTTAAAAGACTTATAAAAATGGGAGAAAATAAGAAATTTATTTTCAATGTAGGATGCCCATCGATAGATACATTAAAAAAACAAAAACTAAGCATCAAACATCTTAAAGATTTAAAAAAAGGTGTAGGAGGAAATATAAATCTTAATAATCCTTATTTACTAGTAATACAGCATCCTGTTACAACAGAGTATGAGAGTAATATTTCTGAAATAAGCGAAACAATTGCTGCTATAGAGAAATTGAAAATGCAGACACTCTGGTTATGGCCAAATATTGATGCAGGGTCGGATCAAATTTCCAAAAAATTAAGAATCTTTAGAGAAACCAAGGAAGCAAAATATATTCGCTTTTTTAAGAATTTTTCTCCTGAAGACTATAATATTATTTTAAATAATGCTGCAGTAGCTGTAGGCAACAGTAGCAGCTTTATCAGGGAAGGATCGTTTTTAGGTGTGCCAGCCGTAAATATTGGATCTCGTCAGAATAATAGAGAAAGAGGAAGTAATATAATTGATGTAATTCCAAAAAAAAATGAAATATTAAAAGCTATTACTCAACAACTCAAAAGAAAAAGATTTAAAAAGTCAAATCTATTTGGCAAAGGCGATGCAGGTATTAAAATAGCAAATATTTTATCAAATACAAATCCGCCAATTCAAAAAGTGTTGAAATATTGAATGAATATATTGGCTGTTATTCCAGCAAGGAGTGGATCAAAATCAGTACCAAAAAAAAATATTAAATTATTAAATGGCAAGCCACTTATTTATTATACAATCAAGGAAGCAAAAAAAAGTAAATTAATAACTAATTTAATTGTTTCATCAGATAGTAATCAGACACTTTATATTTCAAAGAAATATAAATGTGACGTCCTAAAAAGACCAACTAAAATTTCATCCGATAATACTCCAATGTGGCCTGTTGCTCTTCACGCAATGAAAGAAACTGAAAGTATGTACAATAAGAAGTACGATTACATAATGATTCTACAGCCTACTACTCCATTAAGATCGTGTAAGGATATAGATATTTCAATCAAGAAAATAATAAAAGAGAAATCTTCGTCATTGATAAGTGTTGTACGCGTTGAAGATAATCATCCTGCAAGAATGTATAAGACTAGGAAAAACAGATTGATTTCACTCAATAAGAAATTAAGTACTTATAATAGACAAAATCTACCTACTATATTTCACAGAAATGGTGCAATATACATAACAAAACGATCCATATTGAAAAAAAATAAATTTTTAGGTGAAAATCTCTCTTATTATGAAATGGCAAAAGAATTTTCTATAAATATTGATGATAAGTTTGACTGGAAGCTTGCGGAACTAATTTTAAAAAATGAAAATAATAAATCTTGATCCATATAATTATTGCAATCAGGCAAAATTAATACTTAGCGAGTATAATTATTTTGAAAAAGAAATCTCACGCCTGGAACTATTAAAAGTTATTCACAAGTATGATATTATAATATTACGCTTTTCTCACAATATAGATAAAGAGATAATTGATAAGGCGAAAAACTTAAAATTAGTTGCAACAAATGCAACTGGAAATAACCATGTAGATGTTAATTACTTAAAAAAGAAAAAAATTAAATTTATAAATTTGCAAGGAAAAGATAAATTTATGAAACAAATAACAGCATCTGCTGAACATACATGGGGTTTAATATTATCTTTAGTAAGACATATTCCACATGCTCATAACTCAGTTGTTTCTGATATTTGGAAGAGAGAAAGTTTTATTGGCGATCAACTATATAAAAAAAATATTGGTATAGTTGGATATGGAAGAAATGGAAAAAAGATATCTAAATATGCCAGATCATTTGGAATGAACATTTATTATTACGATAAAAATAGAGATAATATTCAGGAAAAAAAAAGTAAAATTACATATTGTTCTTTAAATAAATTAATGAAAGTTTCAGATATACTTGTGCTTACTATCTCATTAAACAAAAGTACAATAAACTTAGTAAACAAAAAAAATCTAAAATATATGAAAAAAAGTTCATATATAATTAATACTTCGCGAGGTGAAATTATAAATGAAGAGGATTTATATAAATCTTTAAAGAATAATAAGATTAAAGGGGCCGCTTTGGATGTTTTAAAAAACGAAGGTGATAATAAATTTTTTAAAAATAGTAATTTAATAAGGTATGCAAAAAAAAATAAGAATTTAATTATTACGCCACATATCTCAGGTGCTACAAATGACTCGTGGAAGCTGAGTGAGATTTTTATTGCCAATGAAATAAAAAAAATTATTAAAAGAGATTGCCTAGAAAAATAAAGAAAAAATATTATCTAAAATATAATATCTTTTTTAATTGCTTAAAATCTCTAACAGTTATTAATTTATTTACGTATTCTTCAGCATCAAGTGATAGAAAATTTTTAAATATTAGAGAGTCAATTAATGTCAAATTTTCAATTAAAAATTTTGTATAAATAAAGTTAAAAATAAAATCATGATGTGAGAGTCCTGTACATGTAAAGTTTTCGTAAAGATTAACTTTGTTATTTTTGACTTGTGAAGGGTAATTTTTGCTATACGGGTTATCAGAAAGATAAAAATCAGCTCCTTCAATTACACAATCAAATTTGCCATATTTTTTAATTAAATGGAATATTATCCTACCCAATCCCATAAGGGAACAGAGATGACCATAAGAACTTTTTTCTAAAGTTGTAAATCCCTCAATAAGATTATTTTCGCTAATACTTACAATACATTCATCGTATGTGTTTAAGATATAATTTTTTAATTCTTTTTTTTCAAGAACATGATTAAGATAGTAGAATGCATTAATAAAAAGAATTTTGTGATTAAATTGTTCAATATTTTTTACATAAGGTTTGAATGTTATTAACGTAAATTCTTTATATTTGATATCAGGTGGCTGATCTGAGCTAGGACCATATATATAAAATTTTTTAGAAGAATTTCTTTTTAATTCCTCAGAAAAGCTACAATCCAATTTTAAACTAGAAAAGCTACTTTGATTTTTAAAAATTTTTATTATTTTATTATATAATTGAGCATTTTCAATTTGATTTTCTTCATAAGATTCATTTAAAATAATTTTAGATAAATCTAGTTTATTCTTTACATAGTCCTCAATATTATTTTTATGTAAGTGAAACAGGCTTAAAAAATAAAAATAATTTATCTTTAATATATAAGATATAAATTTACTTTTTTTATGTCGCTCAAAAAATCCATTGAAATATATTAATTTTTTAATTACTAACAAACCAAATTTAAAACCTGCTATTCTAAAACTAAATCTAATAAAAATACGGATAAGTTTTGTATATAAATCGGAGTTGTTGAATTCGGTTTGATTATAATCTGATATTTCAATGAATTTTCTCATATAGCACTGTATTTTTTATAGAATATAATATCTATATTTATTATGTATTTACTATTATAAGTAAATCAGAGATTTAATAATTATTCAGCAGAGATTTTTACATTAATGAAGATAACTGTAGTTGGAACAGGATATGTTGGATTAAGCTTAGCAGTTCTATTAGCGCAAAAACATGAAGTCAAAGCTCTGGATATATCTAGTGAAAGAATAAATTCAATTAATAATAGAAAAACCTACATTCATGATGAGGATATAGAGGATTTCTTTAATAATAAAAAATTAAACTTATATGCAACTTTAGAAAAGAAAGAAGCATATTCAAATATTGATTACGTTGTAGTTGCAACTCCGACAGATTATGATGTAAGAACAGGCTCATTTGATACATCTGCAGTTGAAAGTGTTATAGCCGAAATCGTACAATATAAATGTGATGCTACCATTGTAATAAAATCGACTGTACCAATGGGATTTACTGATAAAATGAGGAGTACTTTTGATAAAAAAGATATTGTATTTTCTCCTGAATTTTTGAGAGAAAGTAAGTCATTATATGATAATCTTTACCCTTCAAGGATAGTACTTGGCGACGATACACAGAGTATTTCAAAATTTGGAGATATGCTTGCTGAGTGTTCAAATAAACCTAAAGACGAAATACCTATTATAAAGATGAAATCAATTGAGGCTGAGGCAGTAAAGTTGTTCTCAAATACATATTTAGCTATGAGAATATCATTTTTCAATGAATTAGATAGTTTTTCAGAAATTTTTGAACTTTCAACAGCAAAAGTAATTGAGGGTGTTTCATCAGATCCACGTATTGGCAATTATTACAATAATCCCTCGTTTGGTTATGGTGGTTATTGTTTACCAAAAGATACTAAGCAGCTTCTCGAAAATTTCAATGATGTTCCTAATAATATAATTAAAGCAGTAGTAGAGTCTAATAAAACTCGAAAAATTTTCATAGCTAATTCAATTATGAGAAAAAATCCAAAGACTATTGGAATATATAGACTAGTTATGAAGAATGGAGCTGATAACTTTAGAGATAGTGCAATTGCTGATGTAATTGATGAAATCAAAGGAGAGGACTCAAATATTAAAATATTAATATATGAACCTTATTTAAATGATAACAACTTTAAAGGTGGAGAGGTACGTCACGATTTGCAGGAGTTTATAGTTGATTCGGATATCATCATCGCTAATAGATTTTCAAAAGAATTAAATGATGTAAAAGAAATAGTCTATACAAGAGACATATTTAATGAAAATTAGATTATGAAAGAATATTTAGAATAATTGTGAACTTAGTAATTGGAAAAAATAGTATAATATCATTCAATTTAAAAAAATGGCTTTCTGCTGACTACATATCACACAAAGAAGTTAAGCATATTAATAAAAAAGAATATGATGCTATATATTTAATTAGTTTTCCAGAGCAATATAGATACGCAAACGAAGAAAATTTTTTATTTGAAAAAGAGATATTTAATGAATTTAATGGAAAAAAGATAATTTATTTTTCAACGTCAAAGGTTTATCCATATCATTTATTATGTTCAGAAAATGACACTCTTGAGCCACAATCTTTTTATAGTGAAAATAAAGTCAAAATAGAAAATATTATTCCCAATTATACTAATAAATATTTTATTTTTAGAATTAGCAATGCATTTGATTATAAAAATTTTTCTAAAAATACCTTCTTTGATATATTAAGCAAAAATTATTACAAAAATAAAAATATAGAGTTTGATATTTGCATAGATAGTAAAAAAGATTTTATAACCTTAGATTCTATTTCCTATTCAATAGCAGAAGTAGTTAAAAAAAATAATTATGGAGTCTACAACATAGGTTCTGAGATCGGAATTCAAATAAAACAGATTCTACAATATATATTTGAAAGCGATGAAGTTTTAGATAAAGTTATTTCAAATAATAGTGTTATACTAAATCAGACCTTAAATACTAAAAAATTAAGATTAGAAATAGGTCAAAGAAAAAAAATGTTTCATGATGAAGCAGTGAAAGAGATAAAGAGAATAAATTTTGAATAAATTAATAATCACGGGTGGTCTTGGATTTATAGGGAAAAATTTTTATTCTCTTGTAAAAAATTTGTGGGATGAAATCATAATATTAGACAAAGCAACTTATGCTGCAGACATACATTTTATAAATAAAATTATAAGAAAAAAAGATAGAATTATATTTGGAGATGTATGTGATTATTCATTCCTAGATAACACTATCTCAAATGATTATAATATTGTACATTTTGCAGCTGAGTCTCATGTGGACAAGTCATTTACTTCATCGATAGAATTCACGAAAAATAATGCCTTGGGTACTCATACTTTACTAGAAGTATGCAGGTCTAAGAATGTAAAAAAAATTATTGTTATAAGCACTGATGAAGTTTACGGAAGTACTGAGGACTATATTAATGAAGACAGTTCATTAAAACCAACTAATCCTTATTCTGCATCAAAAGCTGGAGCAGACTTAATAAGTCAAACATATTACAAAACATTCAAATTACCCTTAGTTATTGTAAGGCCCAACAATGTCTATGGTCCAAGGCAGTTTGCTGAAAAAATTATTCCAGCTTTAATAAATGCTGTCCACGGAGGCGGGAGATTGAGAATTCATGGTGAAGGTAAGACTGAAAGATTTTTTTTACATGTGAATGATTTATCAAAAGCCTTAATTCTTATATTTAATAATTTTATTCCTGGTGAGATATATAATATCAATGGCAGCACAAAAATAAAAATTATTGACCTAATTAAGTATGTAGCAGACTACAAAAAAATAGATATCAATAAATTTGCGGATTATGTTCAAAATCGGCCTTTTAATGATCAAGTTTACACAATTAATGGTGACAAAATAAGAAAACTTGGTTGGAGAGAAGAAATGGATTTCTTTTCATCATTAAATATCTTAATTGATGAAAAATCGTATATTAAATAAAGAATAATATTATGTATCATGAAAACAAAAGTAGTTTTATTCCCAAAATTAATTAACCTCATAATAATCACTTTTGGATTTAGTATTTTTTATTTAATAATATTAAATGCGTCTCACGATATTCCTCAATACAAGATACTTTTACGTTGGATAAAAGATTTCCAACTACTGGGATTTAGTTTCAATGAGGTTTATGAAAACCCTGATATAAGAACTGAATATGGTTCATTTATAATTTTTTGGTACCTTGCAAAAGCATTTTCAATAGTTGATATATTAGTAATTGTTACATTCACTACATTATTCGTAAAGTATCTATTATTTAAGAAATATTTTGATAATTATAATATAGCTTTCATTTTTTACATTCTATGTTTTGGATTTGTTTGGGATGGGAATCAAATACGTGTTGCCATCGCACTATGTTTTATAATCTATCTCTTTCTTTCAAATCCTAGTATAGTTAGAGGGTTATTCTTAATTTTAATTTCTACATTATTTCATCTATCTTCAATTTTTTTTTTAGTTAGTTACTCCCATATAATTTTAGCTAAAATTTTTTATAATAATGTTTTGTTTTACGTGTTTAGTATAATGATTGCAGTAATCTTAATTTATATGATAAAATTAACCGTAATTAATTACGGTTATTTTAATTATTATATGGGCTCCCCTTCATACAGATTAAATGTTATTTCTGGTCTCACATTACTGCATTTATGCATTATTGGTTGTTTCATTTTTAATTATAAATTTCTTACTTTAATTCAAAAGCAGTCACTAACAGTATTAATTGTTGGACTTTTGTTCTTTATTATCTTTATTGATTATGATTTAGTGTCATCAAGGATGAGAGAACTTTCATTCGTATCATTAATACCACTATATTTTTCAAAGGATATTATTAAAAATAGGTTTTTTAATTTAGCAAGATTACTGCTATTTATTTTTTTTATCAGCAGACTCTATGAACTCCAATATTACCTATTTGTTAACCCCCTTCCTGGATTATACTATGAAAACTATATGGATTATTTAAATTCGTGAAGATTAAATTTTATACAGCATTATTTGGGAATTACGACATTGTTCCTAGTGTTGATAAAAATATTTCAAAAAAATATAAGTTCTTACTATATACAGATCAGAAAAATATGAAGGCTGAGGGGTATGAAATCATTCAAATAAAGAAACTCCATAAGAGTCCTATAATATCAAATAGAATTATTAAATTTATGCCACATAAATACTGCAATGATACTGATCTTGCCATATATCACGACTCCAACATTCAAATAAAGAATGATTTTATTAACTATATTGAAAAAAATTTAAAAAAATTTGAAGATATAAATATTTTTAAGCATCCTAAATCTGTCAATATTCTTGCTGAGTTATCAACTCTATATAGACTAGGAAGAATTAATTATAAAATGTATAGTAATGCTGAGAATTTTATTCATTATAATTGTAGAATTGGTAGTCAATTTCCATGTTCAGAAAACAATATTATAATTTTTAATCCTAATAAAATATGGAGCGAAAATTTTTATGATGAATTAGTAAATAGTCTTGAAAATGTAATCCCAAGAGATCAAATTATTTATTCGGTATTATTATCAAAATATAAATTGAAGTACTCGTTACATGATACTTTAAATGTGAACTTAAATAGTAATTTTTTTCATCGCAATCAACACAATCAATCATTATTTTCTAAGTTGTATAATCAATTAAAGATATTACTAAATATTTTTAATTACTTGCTTTATGGTCAAATCAGTTAAGAAGAAGATGATAAAAAAACAAACTAAATATCTAATTTTATTAATCTTAGAGTTTTTATCTATAGTAGAAAAATATATATTTAGAAAAAAGAAAAAATTTACTTCATTCAATCATAGCCTTTTATCCGAAGGTTGTTACAAGTCGGAAAAAAAAATAGAGAAATTACCTTTAATGAGAATAGATGATGAAAGAAAACATTCTGATTATTCATCATTATATATAATAAATAAAAATGATATTATGAATTTAATTAATGAAATATTTATAAAAGAAAAAATTTTTGATGAAATTTATGCAATAACTGGCATGAATTACTGTGTTGATTTTTTTGCTTATTATAAAACTTTATCTATTCCAAAAGAATTAGAATCTAAACAATTTTACGCAAACCTATGGCATAATGACTCAATGTTTACCAAAAACGTACTGAAGTTATTTTTAGTACCTAAGGAAATTAATATGAATTGCGGCCCCTTAAATTGGATAAATATTAAAGATACAAATAAACAACTTAATCAAATTAATCAATCTAATTTATTTATAGAGGATAATTATAAAATAAATTATTTAACAGGTAAAGTTGGTGATATTTTTATAATGAATCCAAATTTATGTTTACATAAAGCTGGAGTACCACAAAATGGTAACTCTAGAGAATTAATAATGTTTCAATTAAATCCTTCTAAATATAAATCTATAAGGAGCAATATATATGAGAGACAACTTTCCTTAGAGCCCAATATGCCAATTATAAAAAATCTTTTTCAGAGGAAAGTAATATTAAATTGAATTACAGTAATGGAAAAAATTATTTACTTGATTTAGAATT
>MDSV01202060.1_pt1 | contig 20788 bp, 25 predicted proteins | sample 810851 | NCBI WGS metagenome assembly MDSV01 (sample SAMN05326640, study PRJNA326480) | marine metagenome | isolation source: seawater | place: Atlantic Ocean: North East | collected 2012 | reverse complement strand
TTCTCTAGGTATCAAAAGATCTATATTTTTATTGTCAAGAAGTTTGCGAACTGCCTTTTTGTAAGGCCGGTCTATTTCATGATAGAAATCAGGTAACCCCCCGCAAACTACATCCCCAGGAGCTCGAGGTATCATACCACCTCCATTTTGAAGTGCTGCATAATAATGTGGATTATGTATGACGCCTCGCTCTATTTCACCAGTTCTCCAACTAAATGCTGTATGACATGTGGTACACCACATCTGATCACAGCCATCGATCTTGAAAATAAATTCACCACACATTCCAGGACACGCCTTACATGTATCCTTGATAAATTGTGCGTTTTCTTTTGTTTTTTCATCGCATACATGCTGATTATTAATTCGATTTTCACCAATAGGAACCAAGCAATCGGGACATGTATAAATATCACAAATTTCACATTTATAAGCACTTGATAAAAATCCGCGGCAGTTTGTAACAGAACAAGGCATTATAAATTTTTTTTTTGTCATGGTAACACTTCCTGATTGTAACCTCCAAATATCTCGTTGCTTTTTTGCTTTTTTTTCTTTTAAAAACGAAACCGTTTTTATAAAATGATTGAGATCTCTATCAATATCTTGTATTTCTAGATAAATCCCATCGATTGCTTTCTGCTTTTCGGCAGCTGCCATGGATTCAGGCATTTTACCTAATTCTCGCTCTAATAACATATCCATTCTATGCTCTTTATAATCTTTTTTACAAAAAGAGCGATTTAAATTCGATATTAAAAACTCTTGATCCCACGCTGTTTTACATTTCATGCAATGCGGATCGTTTGAATTTCCTAGTAAATAAGTTCTAACACATGTTTTACAAACCTCTATTTCACAGTCAGGATTATTACATGTAATCGTTTTTCGAGTGCTTTGATTGAATGTCTCGCAACAAATCGCGCAATCCATGATTGTTATTTATATTTATTAAGATTTCTTTTTTATAAATCAATTTTTAAATTGAAATAGATATAACGCAATAAAATATATTAACATGTCAAATAAAAAGAATTCACACCCAAAATGGTACGCAGTAATTAAAGGAAAAGTTCCGGGAATTTACACCGATTGGAATACGACTAAACAACAGGTAGATGGTTTTAGTGGAGCTAAATATAAGAGTTTTACTACCCAACATGAAGCTAATAAGTATTTTATAGAATATAAAGATGTTGTTGAACTAAGTCGTCCAGAAAGAGAACCGGAACCACCAAAAATAGATTTAAGTAATTTATCAGAAATGCAAAAAAAAGCAACTGATTTATTTAAACTAGGAAAAAATATATTTATGACAGGACCCGGAGGTTCAGGTAAATCGTTTCTTATTAAAACAATGGTTGAAATCGCAAAACAAAAGCAACAAAACGTTCAGGTATGTGCTATGACTGGGTGCGCCGCACTATTATTAAACTGTGGTGCAAAAACCATTCACTCATGGGGTGGTATAGGATTAGCTAAAGACGAAAATATTATTATTGCCACAGCGATAGATTTAAATAGTCGTAAAAAAAGAAACTGGAAAAAGGTAGACGTATTAATTGTGGATGAAGTTAGCATGATGTCTAAAAAACTATTTGAATTATTTGATATGATAGCCAAAAAAGTAAGACGAAATCAATTACCGTTTGGCGGTATTCAAGTAATATTTTCCGGGGATTTCTTTCAACTACCTCCCGTAAAATCACGCCACGAAGAAGATATTGATACACAAGCATTTTGTTTTGAAACGGATCTTTGGGATAAAACCTTTGAAAGTAATTGTCAAATCGAATTTACTGAAATATTTAGACAAAAAGACAAAACTTATGCAAAAATATTAAATCAAATTAGAAAAGGTACCATTTCTACGAATTCTTTAAAAATTCTAAATGAAAGAGTGGGGTGTCATGTTTCCGAAGAACTACAATTAAAACCAACTATACTACTACCTGTAAAATCAATGGTTGAACGAATTAATAATGATGAATTAAGTAAATTAACTGGGGATGAAATAGAATTCCACTTGGAAACTTGTAAAGAAGAAGAAATATCGCTTTCAGAAAAAGAACAATATAAATTACGATCTACTCCAGCCAGTGTTATATCAAAAGAAAAGGAAATACTATTAAAAAATGTTAGTTGTGATACCACACTAAAATTTAAACTAGGTTCACAGGTAATGTGCAATGTTAATTTAGATTTAAATAGTGACCTACCTATATGTAATGGAAGTTTAGGTATTATTACTAGATTTACACAAGATGGTATACCTGTAGTTAAGTTTAATAATGGCGCAGAAAGACCTGTAAATAAACACATATGGAAAAGTGAAAATATACCGGGTGTCGGTGTAAAACAAATCCCCCTTGTTTTAGCATGGGCAATCACTATACATAAATCTCAAGGCGCTACACTTGATCTCGCTGAAATCGATGTAGGTTCTAATATTTTTGAAGCAGGACAAACCTATGTTGCTCTTTCTAGAGTTAAAGAATTAAATGGTTTGTTTTTAAAATCATTTAATCCAAAAAATATCCTTGTAAACAAAAAAGTAAAAAAATTTTATGAACAATTATACGAAAAGCAAAAATTAAATAACAATTATAATAATAAATCCTTAAATGCATTTGAATTAATGGGATTTGGTCTTATGAGCACCACTGATCCAGTTAAACTTGGTAGCAAACCAGGTACCAGTAGTTATCCACCAAGCCCCGAAACATGTTGAGGTTGAATTCTGCAACCAAAGCGCCGCTTTGCAATGAGGCGTAATAGAGTTAAATCCACCCGATATCCATCCCCATATAGACCAATCGGCGCAGTACTTCGTGTAGAAATTAGATGCCGCTACATGAGCAAAACTCCAGAAAAGATAAATACCCATGAATTTTATTAGATCACTGTTCATCAATGATACTCCCATACCTACAGGGAAACTAAGCGTGTTTAATACTGTTGACATAACCATCTTTTTGAATACTATAAAAAAAATCATTCATTATAAGTTCAATTTTTTTAATTCAATATTTTTAATTCAATATTTTTAATTCAATATTTTTAATTCAATATTTTTAAAAAACTTATTTTCATTATTACGTAAAATACAAGAAATAATCCCCAGGCATAAAAGGTAGTGTTGGCAAAATTTCTTGTTATTTTTTTATTTGTATATATTTCTATAAATTTAAACGGTAAACACCACGGACCATACCAATCTTTCGTATCCCATAATTTTCTTTCTAAACGGGTTAAGATACAACCATTGAAATAAACATGAAAAATAAAAATCATCATCCAAATAATACAGGAAACAAAAAACCATTCATCCAAGCTTCCAAGCATTATTTTAATTAAAGGAACCCCTAATATCAACCAATGAAATATAAAAACATATAATCCATTTAATCTAGGATTTGACGATACATTTTTCAATAGGTTACTTGTTATCATTAATATTTTATTAGTTATTTCTATTCTTTCTTCTAGTTTAAACATTTTAATGTTATATTAAAGTTATAATTTTAATATCTCTAATATAACGTGTTATCTAAACGTTTTCATTAAAATATTCAAAATGTTTAAATAAATAATCATTCGCTTTATTTAAACATTGAAAAGTGGTCGTATACTGACATCCATTTTTTAAAGGAACACTACACTTATAACTTGAGTTATCTATCACTAATTTAAATTCATCGTAATCATATTCACTTTTTTTATAAATAATTTCATTATCTTTTATTGTTTGTTTATAGTCATTAAATAAAAAAATACTATGCAGTGTATTATCTATACTATTATCGCAAAAAACCATTGCTATTATAATTTATTATAAATAATTTTTAAACCCGTTTTATAAATAATTGGTGTAAAAACCTCTGCTTTTTTCCCACATAATTGTTCATTTTCTCTTGATTCTAATACAGATAAATATTTAAAACTATCGTTTTCTTGATCTAGTTTATAATTATAAATTATAGATTTTCCATATTTATCATCTCTTGCAAATAGTTTACATTTGTAATTATGGTAAAAAAATCTGCAACTTCGACATTCTATACACTTGTTCAAAGCATTAAGTCCAACTGCTTTTGTTATAAATAAAGTTACTAAAAGTAAACGAATAATCCTTACCATTATAAAAATTATAGTTATTTATTTAAATTATATTTACATATGTTGACTCATTTCTGCATCCTTTGCTAATTGTTCCTGGATAGTCTTTAACATCTCCGCACTTGTTTCACTCTTTCTTTTATATTCATTGCATTTATTTAACAAATCAGATATTTGTTTATCTCTAGCTTCTAGTAAGTTACATAATTCAGTATTTCTTTTTTGGAGCGATTCTATGTAAGCATGCACGTTTTTCGCATTTCGATGGGCATCTTTTTCTTTAATTTGCTTTAATACATCTGGTTTATTTTCTGGTTTTCCTGGATCATATTGAACTAGTAGTCGCTCAATATCTTCTGTAAAAAATTTTAATATATTTGCATCTTTAACAACTATAGATGGTTTAATATTTGTTTCGTGAACGAATTTTGGATTTGGATTTTCTAATAATCGTCTTTTATCAAAAGTATTATGGGAGTGTGAAAAACATACGATCGTTTTGTAGGGATCTAACTGGACAAACGGCACTGTATAATTTTTTAAAAATGCTTTTTCTTCAGCTAATGCAGCATGATCTTCGTATCTTGTGTCATTTAATAGCTTTCGTTTAAATGCAAAGGTTCCTGCCGTGGCATGATTTGGACCATAAGGACCAAATTTATAGAGTTTTTTATTATGATTAAAATAAATAAATAATTCACTAGAACCCGAACACAGTGCATTAGGATTTTTAATTAGCGTTTCTACCGCGTGTGATACCCGGTCTCTTGGATAATAATCGTCATCGTCCATATAAACTAAAATCTCTCCGCTGGATTTTTCATGCAACATATTTCTTTTTTTCCCTAACGACATTTTTTCACTTACATAAAAATATTTTATCTGAGGAATATTTGCGGTTTCTATTAAATCTTTAATTGGATCCGTTCCGTCATCTATAATAATCCATTCTAATTTGTCTTTGGGATAATCTTGTTGCCTGAATATTTCAAGCATCATAGGAATAAATGGACGGCGATTAAAAGTTGGAGTACAAACACTTACTAGCGGCAAATTTGTTAACTGACGTTTTGCTAACTTTTTTTGCAACCGTTCTTTTGTTTTATTTCCCATTTTATATAGTTATTCAATTATATTTTTAATATGATTATTCATACTTTATCTAATATATTTAATGTAATACGAATATATAATAAAATTTAAAACGATTTAACTTATATAATATAAAATGGAACACGTTTATTATATAAATCTAGAAAAACGAACTGATAGAAAAAAAAATGTTGAAAAACAATTAAATGCATTGGGTTGGAATTATAAACGTTTTAAGGCAGTTGAAACAAAAAATGGTCGCCTCGGTTGTTCTATGAGCCATTTAAAACTATTACAAACAGCAAAACAAAATAATCTTCCACATATTGTCATTTTAGAAGACGATATCCATTTTACTGATATTCCAATGTTTAAAAGACAATACAAACATTTTATAGATAAAAATATACATTATGACGTATTATTATTGGGTGGAAATTTAAGAGAACCGGTCCAAAAAATTTCACCCCATATTTTAAAAATAAGTAAAAGCTTTACAACCACTGGATATATAGTTAAACAACATTACTACGACATATTGATTAATAATATAAAACAAGGTATTAACCTACTATTAAAAAACTTAAACAATGTTCATAACGGAATGTATGCAATTGATGTCCATTGGATGCAATTACAGAGAAAAGATAATTGGTATATTTTATATCCTAGAACAATATCTCAGTTACCAGATTATAGTGATATTGAAAAAAAAACAGTCAATTACAATCATGTAATGTTAGATTAACATGTTAACTTGTATAATATTATGCTGTTTATCTAATAATATATTAAATTTTTTAAGCAAGTATAAATTTTTAAATATATTTAAAATATGTTACTATATAATTAAAATGATAACGATAGAAATAATGGGTGGTCTCGGTAATCAACTATTTCAAATATTTACTTTAATTAGTACATCAATTAAAACAAAAAAACCGTTTTATTTTGAATTAAAAACAAAATCGTCTCGAGAAAATCGACCATTTTATTGGAATACCTTTCTGCAACGATTAAATATATTTATAACAAATAAAAATAGCGCAAAAATTGTCTATAAAGAGCCCAACTTTCACTATAACCATATACCAGAATTTCCAACAAATAAAACTATAAAATTAGTTGGATATTTTCAATCTTATAAATATTTTCATGAAAATAAGAATACGATTTTTAAAATGATTGATTTAAAAAAACACAAGCAACATGTATTGAATAAATTTGATAATGATATATTTTTATCTAGTGTTTCTTTGCATTTTCGTATCGGTGATTATAAACATATTCAACATTGTCATGTTGTTATGACTATAGAATATTATATTAATGCAATACGTACATTAATAAAAGATACAAAAAAAAACGACTGGAAGGTATTGTGTTTTTTTGAACGCCATGATACAAAAGAGGTAAAAAATAATATTGAAAAACTCCAAAAACATTTTACCAATTTAACATTTATTGAAATAAACCATGATTTTGAAGATTGGATTCAAATGGTCGCGATGAGTTTATGTCAACATAACATAATTGCAAATAGTAGTTTTAGTTGGTGGGGCGCTTATATGAACGATAACGATAATAGAGTGTATTACCCAAGTACATGGTTTGGACCAGCACTTGCAAATAAACAAACACATGATTTATTTATGGAAAATTGGATAAAAATATAATAATACATATAAATATATATATATATATGTATTTATTAAACATATGACTGATTTAGTATCCATAGCAATATCAACATATGAAGCAAATGGCAATGGACCTGAATTTTTAACTAGAAACTTAAAAAATATCATTAAACAAACATATCAAAATATAGAAGTTGTTATATCAGATCATTCCTCTGACAATAGCATTAAAGAGGTATGCAAAAAGTTTTCATCGCAAAAATATCCTATAAAATATGTGCATAATCCACATCACAAAGGAAATATTTCACAGAATATTAATAATGCTATTAAATATTGTAATGGTGTATACATAAAAATTTTATTTATGGATGATTATTTATTTCATGATAACGTTATTCAAGAAATTGTAAATGAATTTAAAAAACAAAGCGAAAAGAAATGGTTGGTTCATAGTTACATTCACACAAAAAACCACAAAGATTTTTATTATTTACATCATCCACGTTTCAGTCATGATATTATATTCTGTAACAGAATTGGTTGCCCTAGTTGCCTTACTATACACAAGTCTGTTTCAGAAAGATTTGATGTAAACATAAAATGGTTTATGGACTGTGAACTTTACTTTCGAATCAATGCTGAGCACGGTCCACCTATTTTTTTACATAATTCAAAACCCTACATGGTAAACGTTCATCATGAAAATCAAGTTACTAATAAAGATATTAACAATTCTTTAATTAAAAAAGAAACTACTTTTATCAAAAATAAATATAAATAATTAAAGATTATAATATGATATAATGAAAAATCTTAAATCATTCAAAAATTGCCACCTAGAACAAGATATATATGTAGTAGCATCTGGAAAAAGCGTGGACTTTATAAGTGATTCCTTTTTTGATAATAAAATTGTAATTGGAATAAATCAGGTATATAAAAAAATTAAGTGTAATTATTTAGTTAGAAAAGAGGCAATATTAATTAAAGAAGTTTTGGCAAATACCGATAAAAATACTATACATTTCATTAGTGAAGGCTCTCTTGGTAATTGTCAAAAAAAATATATAGATGAAACTAGTAATGCATTGAAAAATATAGATACAACAAATGTGGTCCTTTATAAACATAATCAAAATGTATCCCATTCAATACTTACCTCATTACCACCAGATGATATGCTATTGGTAACATGGTCAACGATAACAACAGGGATACATTTGGCAGCTTATATGGGAGCGAAAAATATTATTTTAGTTGGACATGATTGTGGAACAATTAATAATGAATGCAATTTTTCAGGTTATCATACAAATGAGACTTATAAAATATCATGGAAAAATGGAATATCAGACTACAAAATCTGGTTAACACATATTGAAGATACTACAATTCGATTAAAAAAATTATTAAAAGCTAAATACGGATGCTATGTATGTTCGTTGAACCCATTTATTAATTTTAATTTAGAAAATAATGTTTATAAAAAATAAATAAGTTATTTATTTACTAGTAAATTGAATTATTAATTAGATGAAACATTACATAATAATATTTAAAACTATTGCGGTTAAAACTTGCTGTTAGTATTATATATATATATATATATTATATAATGTCTACTAGTAATCCTGATAAAATAATTATATTAACATGTACCGTTAAATGTCAACCGGGGGCGGCTCCGCTATTTCAAAAAAATTCGGATTCAAGAAAAGACTGCTATCTTCGCGCTATAAAAGCCTGGCTAGATGAAACGGATTTATATATTATAGTTGTTGAAAATTCTAACTACGATTTCCCAGAACTTAAAGAATATAAAGAGAAATATTCAAATAGATTTGAAATTATTAGCTTTGATATCACAAAAAATTTATCGGATACAGGTCTAATTACAAAACATGTAACATGTAAAAATAAAAGTAAAGGAATGTTAGAAATGTTTTCTATTAATTATGCTTACATTCATTCGCAACTCGTAAAAAAACACAACTTTAATTTTATTATAAAAATAACCGGTAGATTTTATATTCCAACTTTTTCAAAGTTTTTACAAACAACAAATTTTAAAAAATACAATAGTATGCGACAAATTATTTGTGGTTGGAATAGATGTGAACTAGTAGGATGTAGAAAAGAATATTTTAATATACTATTCGATTTAGAAATAGCTAGTGAAGAAAAAAGACATATTAATTACGTGGAATCTATTTATAATATTAGACATAATACCAAAATACCTAAGGATACCGTATTTATATGTCCTAGATTTAAGTTAGGATGGAATACACAAAGAGGAGGTATTAAAGAAAAATATGGTAGTTTATAATAAACGAACGACATTCTGCCTTTTTTTTTCAGAGTCATCTATCATTTTTTGTCGCTCATCTAAATTAGAAAATCCCAAGTGCCAGTGTATTGAAACATAATCTACTTTATGATCCAATGCTTTTGCATTTTTCCAATTTAACTTTCTAATTGTTATTTCATTGCGATGATAAGTTAAAAGATAATTAAAATATATTTCGTATTCTGACGCTCCAGAACCATTTGTGTGAAATTTTTTTTCTACTTTTTCTAAAAATATTTCATAAAATTTTTTATTTTCATATCGTTGTTCTACCATTTTGAAAAGCTTATCTAATTTTTCCGTTTCAAAAATCATGTGGTGACATATACCTGATTTATCGGATTCCACGCGTTTTAACGAAGGTTCTAATCCAGCCATGTGTTGAAAATATGGGCGGTGATTTTCCTTTCCATAGTTATAGCAACATTTATTGTCTTGTATAAATGTTACTGGTTTCATGAAAAAAGTATCACTATCTATCACAAGGTAAGTATTTAAAATATCTGGAATAACAAACCCCGCATATAATTTCAATAATTGCTGTAAATACCATCCATTTCTCCAAGATTTTCCATGTAGGCGTGCAACGGTATCAATACTAAAAGGAAATATATTTTCATTTATTGTAATACAACCATCTATCTTTACACTAGGATCAAAACAAATTAAATATATATTTCGATAACCTATGATATTTTTTTTAGTATAAGGTATTTGATTTATTACTTTTTTATTATCATTAGGTCCAATTGGTATAACTATATCAAATATACTTTCATGTTCGGGATCATTATAAGTAGTATTATTTTCATCATTTGTATAATCATTTGTATAATCATTTCTATGATCATTTCTATGATCATTTCTATGATCATTTGTATAGCTATCTTGAATAATTGTATACAAATTTAATTTTAAATATTTGTTCCAATTATAATTATCGTAGTTTAATGTGGAAACATCTAGTTCATTCCAATCGTTTAATATTACTATTGGAAAATATGATTCAAAATATGTAGTTAATTTGTTTTTTTTACAGATAGGTATAACCTTTAAGTATAAACACTCCCAAAACCTATGAGTATCGATACCATTTCCTTCGGGACAGATTGCAAATTTATAGCTGGACAGATTTTTCAAATAATTATCTTGTTTTTTTGTATTTTGTACCCACGGTATTTCTTTACTTTCAATTACTTTTTTACATAAATCACGCTTTGATCTATTGGTAGATACGCTGAAATTAAAAAATATTTCATTTGTTTTTTCAAAATCTTTCATATTTACAAGATCTACGTATTTATTGAAAATAGACAAATTACCATGAGGCCACATTTCATTTGCTATACCAATAGGTAAAGGGTTTACTTGAGGATGAATCGTATCCATATTTTGAGTGTAAATGCAAGTAAGATTTTTTAATTCGTTAAACAAATTTAGATTTTTTTCAGTAAAATTAAAATCGGAATTATGTAAATATAATTCAAAAGGTCCTTGGATAAATTTCATTTTTTCTATAAAATCATTTCGCAATAATAAATGAGAATAACAAAATATTTTTGCTAGTGAATTTATTTTTAAAGGTTTGTTTATATGATCTATCACTAATTTACGACAAGCTTCTATTTTTTTTAATTTTGGATTAAAATCTAAATCTCTTTTTGTCCCTATAATATAATCACATCGCAATTGTATTTTTTCACCACTTATTATATCCATTCTATTATAAATATAATTCTATAATTATAATTGAATTTTTCGCTATATCGCTATATATATTTTAAAGAGATTGTGTAATTAACTTAGTTTCTTTTGGTTGATCTGACATGAAGTTCTCTAATCTTTTGCTATGGATATGCAAATTAAAAACCGGTACAAATTTATTATCTATTTCTATATGTGGAACATAAACTGCATTTTCATTTCGCTTCCAAATAAACTTGTATTTTGAATAGTCTACCTTACAAGTTTCGTTTACAAACCCGCGAGTATCCCCGCGTTTATTTCTTGGATCAACTCCGCCCAAATACTGTCCTATAGCCGCTGCATCAAATATTCCTTGAAATTTCTCGTAATTTTTTGTAAAAAGCTCACCTGATGTGCCTTTAAAATGCTGATTAACTTTCATTATTGGAAATGTTTCGCAAAAATCTTTATTTTTAATATAAAAATTTACTAAATTCAACATGTCATTTTTATTATACATGTAATTTTCTATTAATGGCACCATGTTAAAAAAATTTGGTATAAACATTATGCCAGCTATACAACGATTAGGGGCATCCATTGTTAAATAAATCTTATCTTTATTTAACTTATCTAAAATGGAAGTTAAATTAGTATAAATCATTGTATCATTTTCTAAATGAAAACTATTTTCTATACTATACTTTTTTATATACTCGTATACACAAAAAAGACGCCGAGATGTTAAAGGCCAAAAACCATTTCTAAATTTACTATTTTGTTTATTAGAATTATCAAAGTAACTTAAATCTAACTCTGTTTCATCCACTAATTTTATTTTATCTTTTACTTCCTTAAACTCGGAAAATAAACTTTTTTCCGTTATTACTGTTATGTTTTTATTATTGAATAGCAATAAGTTTTTAATATTATCAATAATATAAGGTTGATGATTTTTAAGATTTACAAATATTATCTCACTAGACATAATATTAATAATATATAATAATTTAATGTAATTTAATCTAATTTAATCTACTTTAATCTAATTTAATCTACTTTAATAATATCACATTTTAACGTTTTTTTATACATATTATATTCTTTCATAGTAAACTGCGGTGAAGACATATTCCAATTAATGTATTCTTTGTAAGTAAAAGATTGTTTTTTAAAAGGATATTCTGTTATGTAACCTGTAGCATAATAATAATTTACTATATCATTTTTCACTATAGCTAGCATTTATATTTATAAATGTATTATCTTTTAAATAAATTTTCTATAATTCTTTAACAGTATTTACAAGTAACTCGTAAATCTTGTTTAGTACCTTTTTTTCAGTCTTTTCGTTTATCATTGGAATGTCTACAGCATCATTAAGTTTTTTAACAAATTTATTTTTAAAATCCTTTTTTTCTAGCAGTTCAACAACATGATCCATTGCCATCTCACTCAAATCATCTTCTTTGCCCATTATATTTTAGTATAATATTAAAAAATTAAAATTTTAATTTTCACTAAATTTAATTCAATATATTATAATTATATAAATATATCTAACCTTTACTAATTAATGATTTCAATACGAAATTTATCTTTAAAAATCTTATACACAAGCGGTTGCGGAATTTTTATGGGAATGGGATCCGCTTTTATATTTTATCTAGTTCCAGTTAAAAATACCCTCATTTTACCACATTTATATGTTCCAGGGAAAAAATAAGTTTTTAAATTTTTGGTTATTATAAAATTTTATAAAAATAAATTTTATAATAATTAGCCGTTTAAAATACTAGTAAACATCAATAATATAGTAATATAATTGAAAAATACAAGTACAAGTCAAAATACAATACGTGACACTACTTACCATATAATGTCATTATACAATCTCCATCTCATTATATAGCCTCCATCTCATTATATAGCCTCCATCTCCTTGTAATATAAATATTATATTGCTTTCAGCGGGGGGGAAAAATAAATTAATGCGTCATTGACGACATTATATTATCTTGATTTGGTTTTATAATCAGGGTTTATTTTGCTGTATGCTGAAAATTATAATGCTGCATCGACAAAAAGGGGTCTGAATATACTATTATATTTATGCTGTAGCGATGCAATTCGTCTTTCCTAGACTTCCTTCTCCTCCGTATAATTTTATTGCTATTTCTTTATATTTATTTAATTAATACAATATAAATATTTGATAAAATAAATTAATATATGGATAAAAATGATACATATATAGATAAAAATATCTTTTTTGAATACCCATACAATTTATTTACTTGCCACGAAGAAAGAATCAATTTTTACTATTGCATGAAAGAAAAAATTAACAAAAAATTAACCATAGTACAAAAACAAGAAAAATGCAAAGAATTATTTTATAAATATACCGAATGTATAGAAAATGCTAGTATTAAATGATATTTATGTATTTAATAATTCTATAGGAGTAAATAATATCATTGATGTAAAACCTACACATTCAAAAAACCAAAACCATATGCCTTTTACAAACAATAAACAACTGCATCCTATTATACCCAATAGTAAATCTATTTTTCCTAATAATGTTGGTGGTATACAATACATTATCATAAACGAATGACATACAAATGTAACTGAAAATAATACCACTGTTGTTGCATGTAACCATTCTGGAACATAATTTACCGTACATACCAGAAATCCACCGTAAAAAAATTGATATAAACTTAAACTAATCGAAAACTTACATTTATATTTTTTATATTGACCTTTCCTTAGTAAATAACGCTGATATTCCCACATTAACGTTAAAGGTGTAAATGAAAGAGCAGCTAATGCACCTGTAGCATGAGAGTTAGCAATAAAACCTGATATTGTTGTTTTATTTTTTTCAGCAAAACCTATCCTTGATAAAAGCGGTAAACTCCATATATATACAATTATCAATAATGAAGAATAAATACGATATCTTGATACTTTAAAATAATTATCAAAACTTAATTCGGACAATTCCATTATCGGTCGCGACATTTCCATGATGTATTACTAATATTAGTATTAGTTTTTCTAAGTATATTTATTTTAACAAAATCCGTGTGATAATGCGGCCGCCGCCACTACACCCAACGCAACACTAACGTGACAATTATACTGCATTGTTCTATATACATCTAACCATTTCTCTTTCTGCTCTTGGGTATTTAAATGTAATAATATCCAATCAGACTTTGGTGATAAAATATAGTAAAGATATTGCACGATAAACATTGTTGCAGCAGTGGTACACGCCATAGAACCTTTAGATAACTTTTGCTTTTTCATTGTCATATTTAAAACAATCAAAACCACGGCTAAACCAAATCCTAACGCATATCCTTGCATAGAAAGTTTTTTACGCTCCTCCACTATTTTTTTATATTTATTTAGTTGATCTTGAGATAAAGTATCAGAAAAACCCTTGTCATACATATCTTTGTCCATCACTAATAATTTGTATACAGCCGATACAAAAAAAACTACCGATATTAAACAACTTGTAGAACAAACTTGCATTATATTCATTAGATAGATTATTTTTTTTTAGAAGTTTTTATCAAATGACTACAAATATAGATATTGTTTTTTCAATAAATGTACATGAAAAAGTAAATTTTCTCATAAAACAACTAGAAAATATAAAATGTTTTGTTCAATCAAAATACGTTGTTGTTATTAACGCAAATGATACAATGTTTAACATATTAAAAAATCATGAATACATTAGAAACAACGACAATGTTAGAATATACCCATCATATTTAAATAAAAGGAGACATCATGGTTCATTAACGAAAGGAATTTACTTAAATATGAAATACGCAATGACCCATTTCATCTTTAAATATTTTATTGTTTTGTCGAGTAGAAATATGTTTTATACTGAATTGAACCCCGATAAATATAAACATTTTATAGAAAGAAAAACTCCAAGAAGAATAGATAAAATAACAAAAACTTCTTGGCACTGGCATTCATTTCTGAAAACCTTATTGAGTGAATATATCATCGAGAACAACAAATTATTTTCTAGTTGTGCACATGAAGGACTGACTTTTCAGTATAAAGCGTGCAAAGGAATATTATCATTTTTGATTGAACATAAAGATATACGCGATAACATTTTTAATTGGAAACATTGTGTGGAAGAATTTGCATTACAATCCATATGTGTGAACACGGATCACACGTATTATAATATTGGCAATGGAGCTAATATAAATAATATATACGACCTAAAAGAAAATACATTTGTTTATAAAACAATAAGAATATAAGAATTTGCAAAAAATTTCTTAAATTTGCATTATATTCATTAGATAGATTATTTTTTTTTAGAAGTTTTTATTAACTAGTATTAATAACTATGAGATTTTCCATTTTAAACAGAGTTATTATTTTATTTACTATTTTAAACATACATTTTTCTTATAATTACAGTTTACCTTTATATAAAAACAATTTATCTATTCAAAAAAATCATTTTCAAAATACTATATCTATCAGCCCCGGAGGCATCAAAGGATTTTACTATTTAGGTACCCTATATTATATTAAAAAGCATTACGATATACAACATTATAACTATCTAGGAGCATCCGCTGGATCATGGAATTCTTTGTTTATGTGCTATAAAGGCGATGATGATAAAATTATTAATGACATATTTAACTTAAATTACAAACAATCTTTAGCAAAAGCAGCTAACATGATTAAAGATAACTTTTTAACTAACTATAACGCTGAAGATTTTGATTTAAATAAACTTAGTATAGGTGTCACACAATTAGGTAAATATAACAAATTAAATCTACAATATACTATTTATGACACATTTAATGACCTTGAAGATGCACTCGATTGTTGTATAGCTAGCTCGCATGTACCCTTTCTTATTGGAGGAGGAATTTTGAAAAAATATAAAAAAAAACTTACCTTTGATGGAGGATTAAAGGAAATCTCGTATAAACAACCTAGCTCTTCTATTTTACATGTTTCATCGAAATTATGGAATAACGAAAAATATATAAAAATGCCTGGATTGCGTAAATTGAAAAATTTTGACCCTAAAATCTTTTTTGATGACGGATACAAAGATGCTGAAATCAACAGCAATGTATTAGATTCTATTTTCACAAAACTTTAAAATGTTGTTATATTTTTTTTTATTTTGTATTAACTATTAACTTTTATTATTATTATATCATATCTATTACACTCTCTTCCGTAAATAAATTATCTAGTATTTTACTTGCTAATTCTTGTCTTGTTATTGAATTTAATACCGTTTTTCCATACGATAAAGCCTTTGGTCTTATTATATATCGTTTCACATTTGGATACTTCAAATGAAACATGTTATAATTTAGCATTTTTTCTTGTTCATTTTTTACCCGGTAAACATCCTTTAGATACCAATCATTCATTACTTTTATACCCACTTCTTTACCATTTAAACTATCCCCTACTCCATGCGCACTTACTAATGTTATTGTTTTGCAACTTTTTGGTAAATCTTGCAATATTTTACACATTAATCTATCCGAATAATCCTCTTTAAATGGTTTTGCACTTGTCGTAAATATGATATTTTCATAGTCAAAACCTGAGAGATTATTCCAATAATTGTCTTTTGTTACTTTTTTATTCACATATACCGGTTGATTTTTTATTTCTGTAAATGAATTTACCCGACAAGGCGTTCGTATCACTGAGCCGGTTGTTAGTGCTAATACTGTCTTATTTCTGTCTAACGATGTTTGATATACTAATTCTTTACCTAATCCACTTGATGCCCCTACTACGCATAAATTATATGCTAACGATTTAACTTGGATAAACGTTAGGAAACATAAAAATAATCGCATTTATTGATAATAATAACAATAAGTATTTATATGTTTTAAATTATTATTTCATATTATATTATATATATTATGAAATACGATATTATTATTGTTGGAGGCGGTATATCTGGAATATATCTTATGTATGAAATTATGGAAAAACATAAAAATATAAAGGTTTTACTTATAGAAACAAGTAAACGATATGGAGGTAGAGTTTACACGCATTATGAAAAAATAAATGGAAACAATTATGTAGTTGATATGGGCGCCGGAAGACTTGGATTTCATCACACGCATATTATGGAACTCGTTAAAAAACTCAAGTTAGATAAAGATATTTATCCTATAACTAATACAAGTCAATATATTGAAGATGGAAAAAATAAAACTTCTCAAAAAAACAGTGTAATGAAAAAACTATACGATTTTTTAAATTTGAAAAAAATAAAAGACTTATCAAAATCTTTCGTTCAATCCTTTACTTTTAAACAATTTCTAGAGAGATACTTATCAAAGGGCCTAGTTAGTAAAATGATTGATATGTTTGAATATACATCGGATTTTACATTATTAAATGCATATGATTCCACACGCCTTTTTAAAACTGACTACAAGCAAACAAATAAATATTTTGTTCTTAAAAACGGTGTCCAAAGCATTATTGATACTATGATTGCCAAAATTAAAAAACATCGCCCTTCAGGTAAATTTATATTAAAAAATAAATCAATGGTCACTGATATAACATATGATATTGATACCGCTCTTTACCAAGTATCCTACAATGATTTAGCTAGCGATACATCTCTCCAGGTTTTTTCTAAAAAAGTTGTTTGTGCTCTACCAAGAAAGAATTTAGTTGAGTTTGATATTCTTAAGCCGTACTTAAAAGAGCTAGAAAGTGTTAAAGACGTTGACCTTCTTAGAATATACGAAATTTATAAAGAACCTTGGTTTAAAAATATATCAAAAACTATTACCAATAATCAACTACAATACGTTATTCCAATTAATCCGGATACCGGACTTATTATGAGCAGCTATACAGATCTGAAAAATGCAAAATATTGGTTAAAACTATATTCCAGCAAATCTGAAAAAGAATTTAAAAAAATATTACACGCAAAACTAAAACACACTTTTAAAATCGATATTCCTGATAGCGAATGGTTGAGATTTGGCTACTGGGATATGGGTGTTGGTGTATGGAAAAAAGGCGTAGATAGTGATTTTCTTTCAGAAAAAATTCTTAACTTAATGCCGAATTTTTATATCTGTGGTGAAAACTATTCTACTTATCAAGCTTGGTGTGAAGGCGCTCTTATTACCGCCCAGAAAGTATTTGAAAAAATAGACTGCGATCTTACATATTCTGACTTATCTATGACAAGACGAAACACACGAAACACACGAAACACACGAAAAATAAAAAAATAAAAAAATTAAAAAATAAATATAGTTTTACAACCTTTAATTAGAGAGATTATACTTTAAATGTTAACGCTTTTCTTTCATTAAATCCTTCCACTTTACTACGACTACCAAGGAATTTAAAATACTTTTCTGCTAATTTAAATCTTGGAGTAATATTTTTTGCTTTTTTATACTTTGTTTTTCGATATTTATACATCGCTTCAAGTCTTACCTTTAAAATCATTCCTACTTGCCATATCCTTTTGTGTGAATATTTTTTTGTTTTAAATAATCGTTCTAATTTTTTAACGGTATCTTTAACATCTTTTAACGTAGTATACTTCATTGATATAGTGTCTTTTGGATTTTTATCAATGTAAACATCAAAACTTTTCTTTGGATTATTGGGATTATACAAAAATCGCTTTCTTGTACCCTTCTTTCTAGATACTGCTTTTTTTACGGTTTTTTTATTTTTCATTAATATATTAAAATATATAAAAATATATTAATTAAAATATCTTATTTTCTACATCTGCATCTGTATCCGTATCTATATCTTTTAAATCTATTAGTCTTTCTTGCTTTTTTAACTGTTTTATTATATGTTTTTCTTCATCATGAAAATGCGAAATTTTTACATTTTTATCAAAATGATGCCCTTTGCCTCCAAAACCTATAAGATATATTTTTAAATCTTTATTTATCTTTTCTTGGACTTGTAAACACGAGGCTATCGCGTAAAAACCTCTCGTCATATCACTTAGTTTTTTCATATTTTTTACATAATCCATTGGAGGTACAATAACACGCTGCTTTAATAGATCGCTTATTTTTTTAAATAATTTTTCTCTGTGTATCTCGAAAGCTATTATGCAATCAGCGTTTGTTATCCAGTGATCTTGATTGGCACATTGTAAACACATAAATTGTACTTCGGTTCTTGAACCAACTAATTTACTATCCGTATCTTTACTATAATTGTTAAATCTTATGATTACGTCAAATTTATCTAATAAATGTGTTATGTTTTTATTAACGGGTCCATTCCCTACTATACATACCCTTTTAGCCGTTTTTAATTTATTTAAATAAATACTAGATAATTTAGATATCTCATAGTTTTTATCATACACTATCTTGTTAAGCGCATCCACCTTATTTTGTATCCATTCTCGAACAGAACGTCGATGTGATAATTTTTTTAAGTTAAAATCTTCACTAAGTATACTCATTCTATTAGATTACAAACATTTTTTTTTAATTATATATACTTATATAAAATGGTGCATTTAAGTAATCCTACCATGATCGGCATTATGCTTTTCTACTCGTTTCTAACCTTTTTCTTAGGACCTATCGTTACTAGACAATTCTTGGGAGAACATCCCGACCAGTGTGTCGCAGGATTTTTACTAGGATTTACCGTTAGTGTATTACTTTGGATGAAATATGGACGCCATATGGCTAAAAAAAAATAATTAAATTATTTCCATAAAAATATATTTTTAAATGTTTTTATGGACGTTTTATCGCTTTTTTCGTCTTCGCTTTTTTCTTGATTTTTTGCAATACTTATAAGGAGCACACGATGACCGCATCGTGAACCCTCGCACTTTTTGCGTTAAACATCGCTTTCTAGAAAAACGCCGGGGCAATGAAAATACCTTTCCATCCTTTCTTTTACATTTTTTAGCCTTTTTATTTGAACGACAACAATTCATTTATATTATCTATATAAAAAATTAAAACTTTTACGGATATTTTATCGCTTTTTTGTTTTTTTTTGTTTTTTTTGTTTTTTTTTCTTTCTTGATTTTTTACAACTCTTAGAAGGCTTTCGAACCGTCATCTTACGCACCTTTTGCGTCGAACATCGCTTCGGTTGACGTTTTTTTCGTTTCCGGGAACCTCCGCTTCCTTCAGTTACCATAGGCGGAGGTGAAGATGGCGCTTCTGCCCCAGCAAAATGCGTCCTATAATCTAAGACCATATTTCCGATTCTACTCAAGAAGGAATCGTAATTGTTCTGTGGCGAGGCGGACATGCCACCCGTTCTTTTTATAGGAAAAACAACGGGTGGCGTGTCCATATTGCCGAACTGTAGCAGATGCAGCTCCGCCACAGCTCTCTCTGGCGCCACAGCTCTCTCTGGCGCCGCAGCTGCCTCTGCCGCAGCTGTCCGTGCCGCAGCTGTCCGTGCCGCAGCTCTATCTTTCTGTGCCTGTTCTGCCGTCTCAAAAAACGTCTCAAAAAATTCTTCCATATTGCTAAGTTCCTCATCTTCTGCTTGCTTTTCTGCTAGCGCTTGCTTTAGCATTTCTTGTTTTGTTTCTTCTATCAATTGCTCTAGCTCAGCTTCCGTATCTTCCTCTTCCTCGGCATTCAAACGAGCTTCTTCTTCTGCTGCTGCTGCTGCTGCTGCTGCTGCTGCTGCTGCTGCATCAGCATTGGATTGCTCAAGCTTCGAGGCCTCATTCTCTCCATCCTCGTTATCGTCTTCAAGATCATCACTCTCCACTGCAGCATCATCGAATGCTTGTGTGGCTGCTGCATCAGCATTGGGTTGCTCAAGCTTCGAGGCCTCATTCTCTCCA
>MDSV01178781.1_pt1 | contig 20791 bp, 21 predicted proteins | sample 810851 | NCBI WGS metagenome assembly MDSV01 (sample SAMN05326640, study PRJNA326480) | marine metagenome | isolation source: seawater | place: Atlantic Ocean: North East | collected 2012 | reverse complement strand
CCTATGAGCCTCATCCGGTATGAGTTTATCAAACGAACATCCGACCGTATATGTCCGTCCATGATCTGGAGACATCGGCACTCGGTTTCTAACGCCCCGTTTGGAAATACTGACACAGTGGATCACCCAAAGGGACTCACCTCGTTTCTAGCACTGAGTTTCTACGGCGGTGATCGTCGATCCCGGTTCGATGTCGTACTGTATAACAGTCTCGTTTAGAACTGTGGGTTGCTGTGTATGCGGCGCGTGAGGCCGACGTTGGTGCGTCTGAGCATGCGCTGCGCAATCCACTCCGCCACGGGGCGTCCGTGCGGGGCGTAGTGGACGACGTCGCGCATCACATCCGAGATGATCTCCTTGACGGTGTTCGGACGGGAATGTGTGAGGTCCTGTACGTTGGAGGCGATCATGTCGGCCACGTCCTCTGGAAACTGCGGAGTGTCGCGTGCCTTGTGGCATCCAGTCTCGACGAGGCAGGTGGACCATCCGTTGTTGCGCCCCGTGCGCACGTCCGTGTCGAGCCGGTCCCCCACCATGGTCACCTCGCGTGCGGCACCCTCGAACCCTTGCATGCGAAGGCGCGACATGACCATGGTCCCTAAATGGTGCGCGTCGTCTGTAGGAGACCCCTTTCCGAAGATGCGCACGTCTGCGGGAGATGAAAGGAGTGCCTGTACGCACTGCAACACTATCCCGGGGCCAATGTGGGGAATGGTCACTCCATCCGAATTGGCGCGCATGATTGTCGAGTCGCATGACGTGATCCACAATGCGGCACCGCGCCGCACCCATTGTGCGACGTGCGACATCGTCCTCGTGAACTCGGGTGCGTTTCCGTCGGTGAAGAGCGCCACGCACACCGCGGACATGTCGTCCTCTGGACAAGGAGGAGGGCACGCATCTCCTCCATCCTCCACTACGACAAAACGTTGGTAAAGGACGTCGGACACCGTCATCGCATAGAGCATCTGGTCACGCGCGGTGATAACGTTGACGGTGGGTATGGGAGTGCCAATCGTGGAAGACAGTGAATGTGCCACCTCGACTCCTGTACGAGTTCCAGTATTGGACAGGATGACATACGGTGTCCCCTTTCGTTTCACGTGTTCCAAGAATTCGGACGCGCCAGGGATCGCCGAACCTTCGTTGACGAGCGTGCCGTCCTTGTCGAAGACGTACGCCGGAGACGAGGAGGACAGGAAGCGCGCAAACATACTATCCCCTGAATCCTTCTGTTTGGTACCAATGAAAGGTGTGTACCAGACAAGGCGATGGAGGAGGGGATAGACATGGACCTCGCCATGGAATTGGGGCGCATGTATCGAGGCGACGCGTCCCAACTTCCTATACCCATTCCAGGGGACATATCATTCGCCCTCGACCAGTTGGACGTATCGTTCGGATCATTGGAAGGGATGCACGACTTTGTGTGCAATACGTCATTTCACAAGAACTCCACACTCGTGGCCTTTTTTGCACAGTTTCCAATGGACAATGTTTTTTGTCTCCTACGCGAGTGTCCAGAACGTCTCCTTCATGAGGCGTGGGTGCACGACATGCTACGGACGATTCAGACAGCGTTGCGAGGTCAAACGACGCATTCGCTTCGGTTTTGCGAGCGGTTCGTCGTGGGACTGCCCCTCGTGGACGCGCTCTACCGTCTCACCGCGTCGTCGCCACCTCCTCCGTGTCTGGAGCAGTGTCTCGACCTACTAGTGTTCACGTGCTGCACGTGCCGAGATTTGGTGCGCGACAGGACACTGTTTCGCAACCTTGCCCCATACATCGAGTATCCGCAATACAGCGAGAAGATTATGTTTCTCCTGGAGGCGGGAGAATTGTACGAGGAAACGCCATTGGTGGAGGACCTGTTCGTATCGTGTGTATCCTCTATGGCACGCCGTTCCACGGAGGACGTTCTCCAATGGATGGAACGGATGCTCCGATTCAATGCGGATTTGCGCACCGAACGGTACGTGATGTACACGTCCGAACTGTGGCGCACCGGATGGCCTGTCAACCTTGGTCCTGTATTGGTGCATCTGTTGGACACCAGCAACGTCGCACTCGTCGTCGAGTGGGAAAGGTGTGATAAACTCGAGTCCCTCATCCACGCCTCCCAGACGCACAAGACGATTGAGTGGAGCGCTGTACGAGGTCTCCTTCGTCACCTATACCCGACACGCGTGCGCCTCGCGCTCAAGGAGGCGCACGTCGCACCACCCGACGCCGATCGGACCGAGTGCACGTGCCCCATCACACTGGAGCGCATCGTCAATCCAGTCATCCTCTCCGACGGACACACTTACGAACGGGACGCCATCATGCGCCACTTTTCGTCCTCCGGCTTCGTCTCTCCCCTCACGCGTCAGTGCGTCGCACCGTACGTCTTCCCCAACCGCGTCGCCGTGTCGGGTTCCTAGAGGAGGAGTCGTATCCATTCGCGCCCCGGTGATAAAAATACTACGTGTACTTGTAAAATGCCACGGTCGGTTCGACGGAGGCGTTCCCAAAAACGATCCGCACCTCGTCGATCGTCGCGGTCGAAACGGCGTGGGTCGCGTCGCCGCTACCGCGGCGAAAATGAATGTGAGAAATGGAGGTGTATACCGAATGGTGGATATTACGAATGTACACATGACGAAGACGACGACAAAAGTAACGTTCAACATGTGACGGTGCGTAAGAATGAACCACTTGAGAAGGATGTAGACCGACTGGAGGCGCTCCTTGGGTTGGCGTACTCCATGCACGCACGTAACAGTGCGGACCAGGCATCCGCGGCGATACACCAAGTAACGGAGCCTGCGACACCTATGATGACACCTCAAAAAAAGAAGGGGGTGGGGGACGCTGTATTTGCTGATATCGAATTCCTCAGCAGAATCCTTGATGAGAATGATTCCTCTGTGAGGAAACACAAAATCAGAAGCCTAATGAATGAGAGTCCGTATCAAGATTTATCCCCGTCGGAAAAGGCAAAACAGCGCCACAGGATTAGGAACATGCTCAATGATGCATTAGATGCAGAAGACGGAGGTAGAGAATTGTTTTTTAATGATGACTCACCATAGAACAAATAATCTACACGGACGTGATAAATGCTCGTGTCCTCGTCTGACGCGCGCACCGAGTACGGCGTCTCCTTTCCCTCCAACGACCTTGCGTGTCCTCCCTGGTGCTACCTGTACGACGTGTCGCACGGTCATTGGGTCTTCATTGGAGAACCCACCTCTCCACGGGGCGTCATGGATGTGTCATGGTAGGAATCATCGGCGATTTTTTTTCGCGAGTCTGATGAGAAATGTCTCTGCTTCGCGCCTCCCTCCTCGGGGGAGTAGACGGAGTGATCACCTCCTTTGCCATCGTGGCGGGGACGCACGCGGGAGAGATGACCATGGACACGCTATGGGTCATCGGCATCTCGAGTCTCGTCGCCGACGGTCTCTCCATGGGCGTCTCCGAGTACCTGAGCAGCTCCTCCGCCTCCGCCAAGGGAGAGCAGTTGCAGAACGCGAACGACGCATCTCCCCTCTCCCTCGGTTTCGCCTGCTTCGTCTCCTTTGTCGTCTGCGGCGTCGTCCCCACCGTCCTGTACGCCATCACGTCCGGACGCCTTCTCGCGGTCGCCATGTTCTCCCTCGTGGAACTCATGCTCCTCGGCGCCGCGCGCACCCTCTTCTCGCGCGAAAACCTGCTATGGGGACTCGTGCAGACCGCGTCCCTCGGCGCCATCGCGGGCGCAGTCGCGTACGGCGTGGGAGTTGGTATCCACTCCTCCCTCACGGCCGTATAGACCACAGAGACGTACGACGACGGCGCGAAGAGAACAAACGCATCCACACACTTCTTCCCTTGGAGGGAGACGAATGCATCGCATCCGGTTTGCGGTGCAGACATACGCGAAACACTCCCTGCTGCCGAATCATGGCCGTCACGACGTGTTGGTCGTAACACGGCACTCCATTCACCTCCAAGATCATATTTTTGCGGCGCACGCCCGCCGCGTACGCAATGCTGTCCTTCTCGATGCGTGTGACGATCATGTCATTTCTAATCGTGACGCCAAATCTCTCGTCGTCCGTCGTGCGTACGAGCTCAATGTAAAATGCATTCGGAAATCCAGTGCAGTCGATGAGGGGCGGAATGCAGGACGTGATGGTGGTTCGACAGAGGGGGCAACGTCCGTCGTGACGCAGCATCTGATGCGTGCACTGTGGACACATGCGATGCGCGCATTGAAACTGCGTCAGCGGGACGGCGTGCAAACACACGGGACACTCCTCCGCCATTTTCTCTTTTCGATTGGTACCAACGGACAATCGTGATGAATGAATTCAACGTTGTATGCCGCGCTCTCGGCATTGGTGGTCAGCATCCACTCCTCCCTCGCGTCCGTCGCGAGATAGAGCGACGTATCATGCGCCGACGAGAACGACGGGAAGGTGACGCCTTCCGGCGTGTTGATTTCCTCCGTTTCACCCTTGATCGCCGTGATCGAATACGTGGTTGTGTAGATCCTCGTGACCTTCGTCCTATCTCGTCATTCTCCGGGACGAAGGTCAACGGTGGTCGTTGTTTTTCACTCGGGACGTAACGCGCACGAAGAAAGTAGCGCGGGGTTGTGTCGTCGCTTTGGGGTCCGACATGGAAATGAAAGTATGGCAAGTTGCTGAGTGTGTTTTTCGCAAGTGGTTCTTCGCGTTTAAATTCTGCGTTGATGATGTGTTCCATGGGTCGACTGGGACGTGCATACGTTACCCTGCTTTGACCACCCTGTACCTGTGTAAACCTCATGTGCATCATATTCATGTACATTTTAAATGTTTCCGGTGTAAAGTTTGTAAGAGTGAATTCTGGACCCGTCCAATATTGTGTGAGGCAGTTTGTTTCATCATTGGACAGGGTCGCAATGAATGCCATTTGTCTGGGAAAATGGTAACCCTCAACGTACGTACCTGGGTCTATGCCGTACGGGTGATCACAATGTACATACTGTGCGGCAGGGGATTGACACCCGTTGTATCGTGTGACCGTGAATCCAAGTTGGGGACCATCATCGACATAAAGCACCTCACCTACCAGAGAAGTGATTAGATCATATAGTACTGGGTGATCATCGGCAGTGATGTTGTACGACAACATATCCGGTGTCACATGTGCGTCCACTACGTCAATTATTTTCGCTACAAGTTCAGGGCCAATTGTTGCACTCTTCATGGTTCCTTGCCTCCCCATCCTTACATTCACACCAGCACTACTCAGTATCCTCCAAAAGTCTTCCATTGTGGTAAATTGGGGACCGGTGTACTCTTCCTCATGAGGACCTAGTAAAAGATTACGTTTACTGGATAACGACCTGGCAGTCTGCGGTCGTTCATCATTCTCATCATCTGATAAAGATAATCTCGCGTGGGGTCTGGTCTGCATGTTTACGTTTACTATGCCACCCAACAAAATAGATTCTATCACGCAACACGGAACACCTGGAACTTGGACTTGCAGTGCTTGCACACGTATTTTTGGAGCCACATGAGCGAGGGTGCCTTTTGCATTTTTTTGACATAGTGGGTGCGGTCGGTGGGGCACACAACTTCGATGCGGTGTCCGATCACCTCCTTGACTTCCTCGTCGGTGCAGCAACGCTGTCCGTCGCCGCCGATGAGGCGGTCAAACTCCTTCCACACGTCATTGTGCTTTTGCCCCGGGTTGCACGCGTGCGACAGTTCGTGGCGGACCACCTTGACAATCTTGTCCGCGGACACCGCATTGTCCACCATTCTCGCGCTGAGACCAATGTGCGCGCGACGGGTGGCGGATGGGTACTTGCACACTCCGCGACGGCGCGTTCCGCGATCGAAGACGAGCACGTACGGACGGAGGTGCGCCTTTGCCTCCTCGCTCACCCGCGGGTTGTCGAGGATGCGCTGCTTCTCGTACTCGAAGATCTCCTTGGCCCGATCGCGCAGTTTGTAGGCGCGTTCCACAAAAAGAGTGGAGGTGAGACCGGCGTCCGACTCACCCGAAACCGTGTACCACTGCTTCTCCGTCTTGCGGACGGCGCGCATCGACAGCGGCTCGTCGTCGTCCGAGGACTCCATCTTTGAGTTGGTACAACTGTGTCACACAGTCACAGATGCCGCTGGTGTCGCTGGTGACCTCTTTCTAAACTTACTTAATAGAGATGTCATAGGCGACGTCTTAGACGACGTCGTAGACGACCACACAACATTCACAGGCGATGTCGCAACCTCCGCAGACGGCGCAGTCGCAACCTTCTCAGGTGACGATTTTAGGCCAAATGTATCGAATCCCATAGAGTCAGAGAAACCGCTGATTACATTCTCGGTGACATGCGTGTTACGTAGAAGTACGAACCGGACAGTGTCATGACTAAACATGTCGCGACTCGCCTGAAACTCACCATTAAACGTACTCCAATTCGACCTCCAAGAAAGTCTAGGTATGTCCCCCTGAGGGTAGGGGTTGAAACTGAAGCCAGCGATTTCGGGAGTCGTCTGTGTAGACATTTCGTCCATGCGGTAAAAGTTTGACCATGCTGTTCGGTCCGAGGACGAAATTGTCACGGTTGGTAGTGGTAATGGAATGGAAATAGGTGACATTGGCCGCATTTCGGATTGCACTCCTACATTGACAAACAATTCGTTTCCCGGGCTCATTTCGAAATATGTTTCAGTATACCTGCCATCTTTTTGGTGAATGTATCCGACAAACACGATGGTTGAGTCAACCATAAATCGTCTGGTTGTAATGTATGTCTTGGGCGAATCCTTGTCATCCCTGACAAACAATACGTTTTCCGGAGTCCAGACAACATTTGGGTTCATAGAGCCTGTAGGCGTTAACGTTTGTCTTATTACATGCTCGTGTACGTTTACGTTTGAAGCACGATACCTTCGTCGACGTAGGGACCGTTTTGGAGACCTGCGCTTCGTCTTACTGCGTCGCGAGCGTTTGCGTCGCGGGGACTGGCGACGTGGCATGTGTAACCCGTGTCAGTGGGAAGCGAAAAAAAAAGTGCGGCATTCCGTGACGAAAAGATTTCAGATGCCTATATAAAGGACGAATGAGTGCCATTCGTGTGAAAAAGTTCGACCCGTCGACGATCAAGGAGTCTCGCATCCTCTTCATCATCGGCAAGCGGCACACGGGGAAGAGTGTGTTGATGAAGGACCTGCTGTACCACATGCCGCGTCCGGACTACGTACTTGCCATGGCGCCCACGGAGGACACGCTTCAAATGTTTCGTGAGTTTCTTCCCGAGTCGTGCATCTTCGATCACTTCTCGCAGGAGAAGCTGGAGCGAACGGTGACGTTACAACGCGAACTGGTCAATCGCGGTAAAAAGAGAACCGTTCTCATTCTGTTGGACGATTGCCTGTATCAAAAGGGTGTGTTGAAGTCCAACGCAATGCGCTCCATCTTCTTCAACGGAAGACACGATCACATCTCGCTCATGTGCGCCGCGCAGTACATGATGGAGGTGGATCCGTCGCTGCGCACCAACATCGATTACCTGTTCACGATGCGCGAGAACATTCTTACCAACCGCCAAAAGCTCTTCAAGTACTACTTTGGACAGTTTGCCAAGTTTGACGAGTTCGACAAGGTGATGACGGCGTGCACACAGGACTATCGGGCACTCGTGCTCGACGGCACCGTTTCCACTGCGTCCACCGCGACAGATTGCGTCATGTGGTACCGCGGAGACTACAACGTGCCCTCCTTCCGCCTCTGCAAACCCATCTACTGGTCGTGGTCCCAAAAATACTGTTTGACGCAGGACGCCATCCGCCGCGCACAGTCGCGGCAGTTTGAGATCGAGTCTGTGCAGCGCGAGCAAAACGGGTCGGTGGTAGGAAGCAGCGTGTCCACGTCTCCTCCCGGCAAGAAACCCGCGCCCGCGATCATGCTCGTGGAAAAGGGAGAGGAAGAGTGAGTTCTTTACCATTGACGCCACATTTGTGCGAATGCGTTGGACAAATTCGCATTATTCATTAGGTCCTGCACGATCGCCATGGAGATTGGTTGCATGGAGGGTACGCTGTTTTGTGTCGTATCACCGACGATAATTCGTGCCACGTCAAAGAGAATGGACGTTGCGTCCATGAGTGTACCGGTCGCAACCGTTTCTGTTGCCTCCGTGAATCCCTTGTACGTACACGTCACTGTGTTGTCAGCAACATTCGTTTGCATTGTGAGTCGTAATGCATGGTTGTGTTGGATGTTCAGCCGCACGACACGTCCGTCTTCGAGTTTCGCGATCACGTCGCTTACGACATCCTCCGCCGACGCCCGGTACCGCAATCCTTCTTCAATCTTGGTACACGTTCCCACTGTGAGTGTGACAGTCCTATCCTTACCACGCACGCACGCAAACACTTCCGCTTTCGTGTTCACGTACGCAGCGTTGACACCTCCCATGCCACGCAACACGCGTGCCATAGAGCGAACGGGACGCAACAGTTCCCGTTGCGCCGTGCATTGTGTCGGGAATGCATTGCGGCCCACCTCGCGAACTCTCTTTCCACCGGTAAGTGTTTCCGTGTTTGCACCACTGAGTTTACCAAGGGGGGTACGTGTCTGTGGTTCAGGCTGGGCAAGGACTAGTAGGTGCATGGTATGGTCGCAAAGACACGTAATGGTACACGTGTCGCTATCGAATGCCTCTAGTATGATGGGAGGTTCGGAGGTGAATTCTACATTGAATTCTGCCGCAATCGATTGGTAAGTAACCTCCTCGTACTTGAGAAGAGGACCACAAAGTCCGGTTCTCAACATGTCACCTAAGTTTACGTTATCAAGGGTTTCAAATGTGACATGTTGAGAAGGGTCAAATTTGACATCAACCGACTGTACAAGTTTCCTGTTGTTGGGGAGTAGATAGTACCAAAGAGTGGCATGGACGACCTGGTCGTTAATAAATGGCACGTATTCATGATGAGTCAGGTTGCCGTAATGCGTCATCTGTGCGAGAGGGAGGACATTGGTTTGCGAAACGCAAATGCACGCTTCCAATCCGCGGCGTACACACGCTCCGGGTACGAGTTCAGTGCCCCTCAGTTCGCCTGTGGGTGGCATCGTCCTTACACACTCATGGTACTCCGTAACATGTTTACCGTTTTTTCACGTATTCGGATGTGTAACACGGTATGTGCGCTACATCGCCAGGATGATCGTTAATGTATTGATGTGCACTATATCCATCCTCTGGGAGCTGTACGTACTCCTCTCTGTCGTAATTATCACCGCTTCGATTCGCTTTGATCACAAGAATGTAACTCGTTTCCTCCTGACCGTCAACCGGAAAGCCGAGGATCGGCGATTCATCCTTAGTAATTTCTAGGGGAAAGTTGGCGTCTAAGCCTAACACACGCATAAAGGGTTTGGTCGTTATAGGATACGTGTAATTCGTAGTCGTCGTCACAGCACGGTACTTGCGCACGCGCCGTCTGGGAATGCTTCGGCGTCGCGAGGAGCGCCGACTCCGTCGCTTTGATTGCGGACGTGACTTCTTGTGTGACCGACTGCGCCGACGCGGTGGCATTTTGTGTACAATGCACGGTATTTTTTTGCGGATGCCTGTGTTACAACAACACACATGGTGTCGAAGCGGTCTCCGAAACGGTCGCGGCGGTCTCCGACGCGGCCTCGTTCTCCCCGTCGTCGCGTGTCGAATCGGCGTCCCAAACGGTCGCGACGGTCTCCGAAGCGGTCCCCGCGGCGGTACCGTTCGGCGGCGGATCAGGCTGCAGCGAACGCTGACGTATTAAGTGCGCAGAAGCAACTCGATGATGCCAAAGCAAGGTTGAAGAGTCTAGTCTCCGGTGGTATTCGATCCATTCGTCCGACAACCCTCGAACAAAGAGGGCACACTTGGTCTCGGTACACGGGTCGAGTGGACGGTATGGCAGAACTGGATGATCACTCAAACTCTGGTATACAGAAGCATGTAAAAGATTACAAACAACTCATAGTAGACAAATTGAAGGATACAGACAGTGTGTTTATCCCGGCGAGTGAACTGGGTGAATTCTTCAAACTAACTACTCAGGCCACGTCAGATGCTGCAAATCATGTCAGTGGGAAACAGTATTTTACGGTGAACTGGACATGTACTACCGATAAAGGTACTGATAAAGGTTTGACAAAGACTACCATGGAAATCTTCAAACGACATTTTACATCATTACCTGCGGAAACTGTAGCGGAAATTGCAAGTGCACCGAGTCTACTGCAACCCTCGCCCCCCGAGTCTGCAAATGCGTCCCTATCGTCGAGTAGCTCACCGGAGCTCCAAGGTGACTCAGAGTTTATACTATCACCTGAGCTCCTAGCCACCTCTACGTTCGTACCAGTGGATGGGGGAAAATCACTTGCCCAATTGTTTGACGATGCAGTGCTCGGTGAGGATGAAACGGCAACATCAGCAAACACAATCCTAGAGGGTGCTCTGTCGGACCCAGACCAAATCAGGGCAATGCTGGACCATGAGGAGAAGAAACGTGTAGAGTACTTTGGAAGGGTCGGGTTGAAGACGTAGGAGGTAAACTGACAGTATGCAAACCGTCAAGCGCACACGCCCCCCTAAAACGCGTCTTCAATCTTGGCGCGGAGGGCATCGTCGTACGCAGGTGGGTGGTCGGCCGAGTAGACGACCTTGGTCTTCTTGGCGCCGTTGGAGTAGTGCGACCCGCGGTAGACGCGCGACGCGTTGGTGGACCAGTGGTCGGTGGTGGCGCCCGTGGTGACGGCGTCCATTTTTTTGCGCTTGAGGACGCGACGCTCCTCGTCGGTGACGAGAGAGCGCGCCTGCCAGGAGACGTAGACGACGAAGCGGTGTGGGTCGACTCCAGCGTCGGAGAGTTTGTTCCCATGCGGAAGACGCGACAGCCAGAGAATCACGCATCCGCGCGGCGCCTCGACGGCGCGCCACGTGTCACGAAGGGCGGAGTACCCAGCGGGAGTGCACGGGCAGAAGTCGCGTCCGTTGTCGACGGTGAACCATTCGGGATTGGGAGGGGCGTCCATGTATTCTCCGGGAGAGACGACAAGCGTCGCGCCGCCGCGAGGGACGGAAGTGACCACGTACTGTCCCTGCACGCAGCAGGGAAGAATGGGATGCAGATCCTTCATCTTGTCCTCCATCTTGGATCCGTGCGTGCCGACGCCGACGTCAACGTGCGGTTGCAGCGTCGAGTTGGTGAGTGCCTTGTACGCCTTTTGCGCGTCGATGTGATTGAGTGCGGCCGCCGTGGGAGGACGGTCTCGCCCCGCGTCGTTGCCGGTGATGGCGACGGCGTCCCACCCAGACATGATGTCCAACGGCACAAGGTCGTAGATTGATGCAAAGAGGTTGCGCGTCTCGTCCATAAGACGCACCTCTGCGACGGACGGGTCGCAGGCTGCTCCGTATCCCTTTGCGATGCCACCCATGCCTCGAGCACCGTGGGGAGTACCACCGTCCTCGCGAAGGAGGGTGCGGACGTGGGATGTGTTCTGTTCGATGTCGGCGGCACGTGCGTCGTCGACGACGCGCACGATGCTTACGCCCTGGAGTTTGAGGTCCTCACGAATCGCATCGACAGAGGACGCGTTGCGAATGGGAGTGTCGAGACGCTGCATTTCCTTTTCCTTTGAGTTGGTACCATTGAATTAGAGTGAGAAGGTTTGTACCAACGAAACTCGTATTCACACGACGGGAGGAAAATGGCGATGGCGGCCGACATGGAGGTGGTGGAGGGTGGAGAGCCATGGACGCTCGAGCACCTGTTCTACGGTGCTCGTGCGGAGGACGAGATTCCGGAGGCGGACGACGTCCGGCGTCTGCTCAGCGAGTATCATCAAGTGTGGTGCATGCAGGATGTCACCCCGCAGACAGTGGGACGTCGCATCTTTAACGTGCTGAGGATTCGCGATGACCGTACGGGTCTGACCTGGAAGGACATTCACGACCGGTTCCTGCAGGACTATATCCGTTGGCGTAAGCTGGAGCGCTGGGCCAAATGGCACAGCATTGACACCGAGGGAGACATTCGAGACCAGTTGCGCGACATACAGCAAATTTACAAAATGGTGCGTCAATTCCTTGTCGCCAACAACACGATCTGCGTTCGAATGCGAATGGGTATTGCTGGTGCGGCGGACGTGCTTCCGAACGAGGAGCGAAACAACGCCGACGTAATGGGAGGTCAGACGCTCGTCGACGTGGACGAGTCGAAACTCAAGTCGTGGCAGGATTCGTTTCTCCGGTTGCGGAGCGTTCTCGCAGGAGCGAACTACCGGCGCGCCGGCAAAAACTTTCTTACTCGATCGGTGACGGCGTCCAACCTAGAAACGCAGGCGTTCGAAACCGCCATGGAAATCGCCTTCTTCATCGACGACAACACGCGATATGACGACAATTTCGACGCGTGGTTGGTGCACACCGCCGTGGGGGGGACGCACGACCAGATGATCAAGTACATGACGGAACGCCCCCTTGCGGAGGCGCCCGACATTGAGGAGAATTGCCACCTCCGTTCGTATGAGGGTGACGCACTCGGTCGCGGTGCGGTCATCTACGACGCGGCGACCGATATGGCGTGGCCGTACGCGATGAAGTCGTACTGGGGATTCATGGAGGAACGCGTCAACGAGATTCGCAAACTCGTGTACCAGGACGACAAACACTTTGTGACGAAACCTAGTCCAGAGGATGTGTGCGTCGTTCACCTGAAGACGCCATTCCGCTACGACACATTTGCAGAGGCGGAGGAATTGGTGCAGGGCAACGAAACGTGCTTCCTGCAATGCGCGTGGTATGAGGCGGGCGCGTTTGAGTGCTACGGAAAGCAGTACCAGCTGTCGGACTACCGCCTCGTTGCATACATGCAGCGCGCGTTTCCAGACGGCGGAGACGACGAACCGGGTGTGTGGGGTCGTTCGTGGCAACGCGCTGTTGGGGAACCGACCGCAAACATGACCGAGTTATGCACGCGTTCCTCCCTCGCGGTGGAGGCACTCACCAAGTTGGAGCGATTCCCACTGAGCGACGAATTCCTTCGTGAGAATGTGTTGGACGACGTGATCATGGAGACACACTACGTCAAGAACGCGTCCGGACAGGTGTGGGTACCACTGTACTCACAGGAGCGCAAGTGCCGCTATCGAATGGACATGGAGACATGGGTCGCACTCGGAGGCAAGGAGGAACGCATCCATCGCCGATCATTTGTGATTGTCAAACCTTACGCCGGGCAGCGGTGGATGCAAATCGCATCTCCTCCGGAGGGGTTTCAGCTACTCTCCGTGTCCGACGCCATCGGAGACACACTGCTTGCGAATCTCCTGAATGGAGAGTCGTGCCTGTCGGAGGAGATGGCGAAGACGCTTGCGCTCACTGAAACGGTCTACGTGCGCGTGAACGACCTCCTCATCGTCCCAATTACCGACGGATGCATGCGCACTCGCTACATGCGGGTGCACACCGGTCGCAACTGGCGAGACTGCCCGACGCCTCAGTTCGACAGGATCTACGACTGTCAGACGTTTTGCATGCACGACAAGTTTATGTTGTGGGGACAAAAGGGACGCACCCTATTCATGGTACACGAGTTTGACACCTACCAGACCACATTCATCATCATCGGGTATGGCGGTACGGGTAAGTCGACCATCATGATCGTTATGCAAAAGTTGTGGCCGGTCCACTTGCGCGGAATCCTTTCAAGCAACATCGAACAAAAGTTTGGCATGTCTCAGGTGCTCAACAAGGGGAAGGCGCGTGCCATTTACTGCAATGAGGTATCGGAGGAACTTCAGCTCGTGCAGGAGGAATGGCAGACGAGTTGCAGTGGAGAGGAGGGTAGCTTTGCGGTCAAACACGAGGCGCCATGGGTCGGGACGTGCAAGGCGCATCACTTCTGGGTGGGCAACGCGTTCCCAAAGCACTGGAAGAACAACAACAATCAGGTGTCGCGTCGCCTCTGTGGCGTCCTCATGGACACTCCCATCCAACCCCGCGACGGCAACGTGATGGAGGAGATCGATCGCATTATGGATGTGGTGCAGCGCAAGATGGTTCTCGCGTACTTTGACATGGTGGACCAGTACGGCACCATCGATCCAATGTCGCGTCCGGAGCGTCTCCCTCCTGCGTTCGAGAAGTTTTACAACAACGGACGCGGACTCTCCAACCCGGTCGAAATGTTTATCGAGGAGTGCAATGGCGAACAGTTTGACATTTACATTGGCATACATCCCCAGTGGAATCGTGGACTCATGATGGAGACGCATGTGTTTCGGGACCAGTACCTTGCGTGGCGTGCGACACGCAGCGACCTCAAACGCATTCCGAGTGTGGAGGCGGACAAGTACATGCCTCCCCTCCGCGAGCGTGGCATTTCGGAACTCTCTAAGCGAAAGATCCGCACCTCCGATGGCAATGGTGGTTACACCATCAAAACCACCAACGTACTCACCGGCATCGCCCTCTGCAACGTCGAACCGCCCGAACTCGTTTAGGTGCGCTTCTCCAGCGCACGAGACGCGTTCCACACGTGCCGAAGTTGTGCGTGATCAAAGGGTGTGATGACCGGACCGCCGTGCATAATGGTATCGTTCACCAGTACACTGCAGTGTCCGTTGGGTTCGCACGAGCACGTGGCGTTAGGGAGTGGTGTGGGGTACTTTGTCCTGTCGTACAGGTCGTCCAGGAAAAAGCAGTGTCCCATTTCGTGTTTCAAAATCTTGAGATGGTCTCCGAATTCTCCATTGGAGGGATCCTTGAGCACCTTGGACACTCGGAGGTAGTGGCGTTGTGCAGTCGCGCTCCACACGTCGGTACCGTTCCAGAAGCGCGTCTGGTATCCGACGCAGCCCTCTGGGTGGCGATAGGAACCGTCCCATGAGGGAGGGGAGAAGGTACCGCCTGTCTGCGTCCGATTGCCGACGACTCGAATGGTGTGTAGGTCCAGGTCGGGATGATACATGTTACGTGTGCTCGTATTCGCGGACACGACCCATGGACTGACTTCCGACGTGTCCAACCACTCCCGCACTGTAGGGTACGCGCCATATTTCTTGTCAAATGTGGAATCCGTTTGCACGCCTCTGCAAAATACAAACCCGAACAAGCGGACACGAATGCTCTGCGTGGTGAATCCATTGTACCCCTTGAGTTTGGACATCCACTCACGATGAGCCGCACGGAACTGCTCCATCATGCGCGTCACACACGCGGCGGTGACGGGACCCGTCCAATTGGAAAAGAAGAGGTAGATGTCCCACGTCTTGCGCTCGTTGAATCCACGGAGGAGACTTACCGAATTGTGATAAGGGAGGCGCAAATCGTCCATGCGCTTCAGAACTGCCGCGTACGAACACGAACGCGACGCGGGAATTCCCAGGCCCCTGAAGGTTGGATCGTCGCATGCGTCACACGTCGTCTGAGACGTGCACAGCGACACGACGTTTCCCATGGGTTTGAAAAAAATGTGTGCGAAAAACCACTCACATGTTTCCTGCGACTGGATACCACGAAGGCCTTTGTACGATCCTTAGTCTGGTCCGTTACGAAGCGTATCCAATGAAAAACCATCAAGAAAGGTCTTTACCATGGGTTGCGCTGATTCGGGAACAATTGCCTTGAAATACGCGGTCGTCTTATCCGCATCGACGCACACGTAATTGTCGGGAAAGTCGCCATGACCGATCACGTTCGACAAGTCAGCCGCCCTTGCTGTTCCGATCACATCGGGAATGTGGTCAAAGTGCAAACAGACCTTTTCGCTCGAGTCGATCACGGAGCCAAACCTGAAGTCCTTCGGTTCCACAATCTTGTCGTATTTGGGAATGGAACAAATGTGAACGCCGTTGATGATCTGGGTGCAAGACGTCTTTTTCTCAAGGTCGCCTGTTGTGGCGAGACCAAAAAAGGGCATGTGTGTTTGGGTGTTGTTACGTACTATGTTAAAAGAAACGTGACACCTCACATTGCCCCGTTGCAAATGCGGTATCATCGTGAGTTTCTAAAGGGTTCTAATACTCGATGTCTTACTGTATTGTAGTGGAAACGTGTCCTAAACGTTTGTTTTAAAACATCATGACCTTCGCACCCTTGGTGACATCCACATTGACCGGCTTAAGCGCGACGCACGAGTCGGCGTTAAAGGAGACCGGACACGTGTTGTCCGGTGCCTTGGCGCACGCGGCGAGGACCTGTGCGTCGGTGCCCTCCACCTTGAAGTAACCGACACACATGCCCTCATGCTTCGCCTTGACGTCGAACCCATGCATGAGGTCCTGCGACTTCTTCAGCGCCTTCGTGATGGGGACATCGACGATGGGGTCAAGAACCCTCTTGGGCGCCGGTGGAGTCTCGACCTTCTTGGGGGTCACCTCCACCTTCTTGGGCGCCGGTGGAGTCTCGACCTTCTTGGGGGTCACCTCCACCTTCTTGGGCGCGGGGGGGGTCTCCTTCTTCTCCATTTTTGCAGACGCCGGTGCCTCCGGGGCAACGGGGGCGACCACAACCTCCTGGGCTTCCATACCCGTGTCCTCAATCGCCGTCGACTTGGTCGTCTGTGCGGCCTTGTTGACCGCCTTCGCGTCCTTGTCCTCTACGGTGACAACCTCAACATCGCTTACCAGTTCCTTGTTCTCGATCGTCGCATCGTTCGTCACATCTATCTCGGCAGACTTTGCAACCTGTCCCTGACCAGACATGAGTGTGCGTTCGTGTGGTGTTGTGTTTCTAAATCCACACTAAAAAAAAATTCATACATTCCACGGCTTACTCCTCGCACAATTCCCGGCACGCCCGAATTCCTCGTTCCGCCTCCATTTCATGGTGCACAATGTGTCGCACTAGATACTCGACACGCACATCGATCGCCTCAAGAAGACGCGGGCACGTCAAAGTGCGAATCAGTTCGGAGGATTCCTCCAACGACATGGATTGACGATGCACAGTCGATGAATGCCCCCCCGTTCCTCCTCCCATGGAACCATTCGGAAGCTCGCCGGTCTCGGAGCGGTTTTCGCCGCTCTGGTCATGGTAGTCGTTGCGTCGATCGCCTGTGTGCTCGTCCTCCGTACGGGACGTCGTGTCGGCATCGTAGGTGCCACCGTGTGGCTGTTCGGAGACGTCCTGCAGGACCTCCGTGGTACCGTTGTGGACATTCTCCGCGCGATGACGTTTGTGGACGACGCGTCGGGCACGAGCGATTGGGAATGTGTCGTACCGGGCGCCGACCACGGGGAGCGTTTGCGAAAGGTCCATCGGCAGAGTTATCGGGTCAATACGTGACGCGACATCCATGTGAAACCCGCTCGATTGCTCCAACCAACGTTCGACGCGTTGGACACGCGACGACGTCTGGCGCGTCCGCTGCAAACGATGCACCTTTGGGAGAAAGGCAGACATGCTCTTGCGGCACATCATTCCCGAACCTCCGTCGATGGGATCGATCACGCGGTACATCCCCGCGCGCACGGCGCATGAGGGGTGGAAGCTTGTGTAGGTAAAGTGAGGACGCAGGTTCCAATTGCAGTTGGTGCACCCCCGTGACGAGTTGGTGTGCCCGTAGCAGAAGACCTGGTGCCCCTTGCACGAATTACAGAAGGCGCACGGGGACGCTGTATTGACCAAACCCATCTTGCATTGCGTCGATGTCTCCGCAAAACTACCCTGTCGAGGTGCATCGATGGCCTCCACCACAGACTGCCAGCTGGACGATCCCGTGGGGGCAGGATGGAATTGAAACACACTTTGCACACACCATGAATGAACCATCATCGGGTGCGAGAGGTACGAGACGCCGTCCACCATGACGCGCATCGGTTCGCAACCCGTCACGCCCTCCGGGAGATGCGACGGTTGAAAGAGCGTCTCGGGATCGAGAGACAGACGCTGAGCGATTTCGCAGTCCTCGGGGAGGCACGGACGCTCGTCGTCCTCGCCGCGCGTCCAGCGCCGTCCGTGAAACGCGGCGATCGTCACGAGACGGTCGACGTCCTCCGACGACGGCGCATGGTTCGACACGCGACAGATCTCGCAGCACTCGTCGCTAGGAAACCTGCAACCGTCGCACATTCCCCCGTTGAATGACGGTACGCATCCCTCGTGCGTCCGAATGCCACATTCGGAACAGACGTTGGGTGTTTCGCCGCCCCCAATGTATCCGCAGTGGTGGCACATAGTAGAGTGCGAGCAGAGCACACGGTTGTGCGTGCCACCGGTGAGGAGGATGCGACTCGTTTGCGCCATTGATCGTCTTTCTCAGAATTTTGGTTGGTACATGGGAAGGGGTGGTACCAAACGGGGGTACCAAACGAGAAGAAAGATGACCACTCCTCATTCCTGCCGCATTCAAACCACACTGACGAGTTCGTCCATGACGCCCCGGTCGGCGCACAACTATCTCGCGTACCTTACAACGTTGCAACATCCATCCAAGGACGAAGTTCTCTACACAGAGGCCAAACTCGCCATGGGGGAGGGTGACACCACCACGGCACGCACCCTCTTCGACCAATGCCCCACGGAGTACAGGCACGTCAAACAGTACACGAAACAACTGGACACGTACGACACTCTGTGCACACACGGCGTCATCGACCGTCGCGACACCCTGGATGTGCGCGTCTTCATTGCGGACATCATCGGCGAAGAAACCACGTGTCCGAGCGTGGTGCGATACGCAGACTCGCTCATTCGCCATGGGTACAATCGTCGAAGTCTCGATGTACTCACGATGACGTCCATGGGACGCTGTATGGATCACGCGTCGATGACGGATGGTCATCGGTGCCTGTTCGAAGACACCATTACAAAGCGAACCCCCCTCATGGAATTCCTCTTCATGTCGACTGTGCGTGCACTGGAGCGGTGTGGTAATGTTGCCAAATGCATCAGGAGCAGCGTTCCGGAAGATATGCCCAAAAACATGTGGATGGCGAAAAACCGCCGTGACGACGATGACGACGATGACGATGATGACAATGATGACGAACGCGGCACGCGCTCCATCTCCGATGAGGATGAAACGGCGGGAGATTAGAGAGAGAGAGGGGCGTGTACCAAACAAAGCGAATATGAGATTGTCCAGGCTGAATGAGTTTGTGCGCATGCTGAAATACGCGACGTTGCTACACCACCACGGTCCAATAGACCGCATCGTCAACGAGTACGTGCATACACGCGATATTGAACGGTTTGCGCATGACCTCATTGCGCAGACGGGGTCACGGGACGTGGTGTTGGAATCGGTGTACATGGCGTCGTTGTCGAATGGCAACCCATCCGGATCCTTATTCCAAAGCCATGTCTCCGTCTCGCGCGTGCAGTGACACCCCTTCTCCTCTGGATCCCATGCCGCACCCGCACCGCACTCGAGCGCAGTCACAGGAGGCTTGAGAAGGGATGACCTGTGTTGACCATGTCAAAGGCGCGTAGGTTGTTCCCTCGTGTCCAGTGTTGCAACGATTCGGAGCGGGAATGACGACGGGTGGAGCGAATCCCTCCGCGTTGGGACACACGTTTTGTGAATCCTTGGTGCATACCCTATAGGACAGATGGTTTTTTTTTCAAGTGCACAACTTTACGAAACTCTAGCTCCATTGTCCGAGCGTGCTTCGACGGATCGGGAGAGTGAATAAGACGCTCTCCTCAAAGGATGAGGTGGACCCGATAAACGAATATCAGTTTTCGAGAGGGGGCATTTCTGCATCCACCGGCGTATCACGATGCAACACACGGCGATTGTGTCGAAACGTCTCATTCCGTCGCACTCTCAACTCAGCGACGCACGCGAAGTGAACCACTACTGGTCCTCCCTCATGTCGCTGTGGGGCGTGCGAGGGCGTCGTGCGGCGTCGTCCACCTTTTTCCCGGGATGTAACCCACGCAGTATCTCGAAGACGCTGGCACCGCGTCTCTGCACGCAGAGGTACCACATCTGCCTCAAGTCGGACGGTGTGCGATACGTACTCTTTCTCACGACGCGCATGGATCAACCGGACCAGGGCGTCGCCCTCATGATCGACCGGTCGCGCCACATGTACGAGGTGGAAGTCGCCGCGCCCGAAGAGCACTTTCTAAAGGGGACGGTGTTGGAAGGGGAACTGGTGTGGAAACAACCCGACGAACAAACCATGATCTACTACGTCTTCGACGCGATCGTCGATCGTGGAACGCGACTCATGACCAAACCCTTTGAGGAGCGTCTTGCCACGGCGACTGCGTTGACGCGCTTCTCGTGCGAGTTGCGCAACGAGTCCGAGACGCGCATCCTTGAAACGCAAAGCGTCGTCCTCTCGCAGTTCGATCCGCGCGTGGAGATGAAACCGAAGACCTTTGTGGATCGAATGCACGCCGCACGGCTGTGGAACGAGCGCAACGATTCCGAACATCGCGTCGACGGCATCATCCTACAATCCTTGGACGCTCCCTACATCATGGGGACCGCCGAAGACGACAGCGTCTTCAAGTGGAAGGAACACTCGACGGTGGACTTGCGCGGGATCCCGCCGCACAGTGTGCACGCCGCGGAGGCGCCCCTTCCCGCGCGTCTGTGCGACCGCAACGTCGTCTTCGAAACGTCGCGCGTCGCGGCGACGGGTGAGCACGACGTCATAGAGTACCATGTAGGCGTCACGGACCGCGAGGTGCGACTGCTGCCCGTCCGCACGCGACCCGACAAGACGTCCGCCAACGGGTTGCGCGTCATCACCGCGACCGTGGAAGACGTGATTCACGCCATCACACCCGAAGAACTGGCGGCGGTGT
>MDSV01128576.1_pt1 | contig 20793 bp, 26 predicted proteins | sample 810851 | NCBI WGS metagenome assembly MDSV01 (sample SAMN05326640, study PRJNA326480) | marine metagenome | isolation source: seawater | place: Atlantic Ocean: North East | collected 2012 | reverse complement strand
TGTCCTAAATGCGGAGAAAGGGGTGAACCCATTCCGGATGATAGGTTACAGGCTATGAAGGCTCTGCTATTACAGTCAAAACAAGCCTCCGAGTGAGGCATATTAGATGGATTATAGATTGGAAAATAACCATAGAGAAGTTGATGACATCGATTACCACAACCACATAACTTTGAAAGACGTGATAATAGAATACGGGTTTAACCCGTCAGATATTAGAGGACACGAACAAGGTATAGGATTCGGCACATGGTGCATGGGTCAGTTATTGGAGATTAAGAAGAAAAACGGGAGCGACTTTCGCAACCACGTGATCTTAGTCGACGTAAAACCGTGGCTTGGTGCTGATGTTATTATGGACAGACAGGTATTTACAGTTAATGATGAATTAACTAACCTGATGACCGAAACGGATGAGGATACAGCAAACAAAGTAAAAGCGAAGTATAATGACGGAGACGAGATTTCTGTTCTAATGCTGACATGGTATTCGGCTATTAGAAGCCGTAACCCTGTTTTTACAAAGAAAAGTTTCAGCATAAATGAACATGCTTGGGACGAGATAGCGGATATCCTCTGACTGGGCTAATGCCCTTTTAGATGAGAGAAGAAAAATTCGAAGCGAAAGCAAACGTAATACGTTTCTTATGCTCAAATTGCTCCAAAGACCTAGACATTATTAGTTTAGGTGTAAGCAATACTTGGGTAATACGAATCAAGAAATGTGATTGCGAAGAAGAATAACCTCTATTAGAGAAACGATACACATGGGATATGATGTAAAAGTAAACAAAACAAAATTTCACCGATGGTTTAGCATTTGGAACTGGCACCGCCTTATGGCGACAGTTCTATTTGGTTGGGGTCTATTTGATGATGAAGAATTTAAGCGCGAATTGACAATCGCTAACAATTTACAACATCACGACGCACCAACAACACCAGAGGAAGAAGAAAAATACCGTGTAAAGATCACGGAGATGAAAGAAAGTGACGGCTCTAAAAAAGAGCCGGAAAAAGGCTACTTCATAACTGAATGGAAGTACGATGTCGAAGGACGAATAACTGGTGGGATAACACAAGCAAAATATCCTAATCTAGAAGCCAAAAAGCATGACGAGAAATTTATAGAAAAACTAACAACGAGCATGATGGCAAGCAACAAAATGATAGGACATACAAATGATATGATCTTTGACCACAAGACCCCTTTGGGTTTTAAAAACAACGCTTGTCGCTACATGACAACAATTGGTGACGGAAAGCCCCTAGAAGATATGCACATCCCAGTTGTACTGGGAATTGGTGCGACACTAGGCATGATCCGCGCTAGTAAAGAATCACACCCAGAGATAATTGGGATGATAGTTGGTTTGTTTAACTCGTTCAAGGAACAAGTGAGTGCTAAGGTGTACTCAGAAGACTTTGAACCGATTGCAGGAATGTCGCTTGAACTATGTTCGACGGCAGAAGACCACACACTTTCATTTGAACTGGACGAATATTGGGATCCCAATGATCTGGGATCCATTGCCTCATTCATCGCAATAATGATGGATGCGGCTTACAGTGTAAGTCTGTTTGAAATAACATAGTCACTTAGTGACTAATTAGATGGATTGGAAACCAAGACAATCAGATATAGATTGGACTAAAGAACACATCAACAGTATAAGTGAAGGTGGGCAGTGGATAATTCCCACAGCAGGTGGATCAATATTTACCTTCCACCACACTACCAAAACATACGATGCTATTGTTAATGCGACTAACAAACGAGAGTCGATTGTTGCTATGCAGACAATGACCGTATTGAAAGAACTAGGCTACCTAGCCAGTTCCATAATAGTTGATGCCAATGGTTCTTTGGTACAATCAAACATTCGCGAATTCCAAAAAGAACACTCGTGAATAATTAGATGGATGGAACGAAAGGACCACAAACTCAGGCTGAGGCGAAAAAGTTTCTAGCGCAAGAAGCGCTGGCTGCTATAACGAATATTGAAGATATGAGATATCTTTGGTATCACTATGAAGACTGGCCTAAAAACAAAAGAAAGAATTTTGATAAAGCGCATAATGAGATCATTACACGAATCAAAAAGTGGGGTAAGTTAGATTAACTACCCCTATTAGATGGTAAAGATATGTGTGCTTTGCGGCACAGAATTTGAAGGTTATGGCCACAATCCTGCTCCCTTAAACCAGGGACATGGACGATGCTGTGACGAATGTAATACCGATATTGTGATTCCAAAAAGAATGGAAGATATGCAATACTCAATGTTCATGCGATTTCTGCTTGACCAAGAGAATTGGTTTAGAGCGAGTCTAAACAAATGACGGTATATTAGAAACGGTGGCATCAAAGATGAGGAGGGTTATAAGACCCTCCTCATTTTTTTTTACCATTTTTTCTTGCACTCTGTGGTTAGGGCCACTAGTGCTTCGTATCTCTTGATTTTGTGCTGTCCGGCTGAGAGTGTCTTCTTTACTGGGAAGTCAATCTCAACATCTTCGGCTAGTTCGATGGTGACTTCGTCTTCACCAGCAACTTCCATGATCTGATCTATGATCAGTTCTGTACTATCTAGATGATAGCGTGTCAACCTGACACATGGTAACCCACTCTTTGGGTGTAGAGAACCGGGTATTCTGAACAACCTGTTAGAGTCCACTGTGGGCTTTCTATCGAAAACGTTCTTGATTGTAAGATTGTGTTCTTTCATCATACCGGAGATAAGTACTTTCTTATCGAAATCCTTTAGGCTTCCTGTTTTCAACCTGGCAATTACGTCCGGGTCTGAGAATAGGGAGCCTAATTTTTTTACATACTTTTTCGCGAAGTACTTCTCTATGTTCTCCTTAGAAGGATCTTCGACTAATTTGCCGATAAAGTGCATCATTTGGGAACTCCATCCGTATTTGGTTAGGTTATCTGAGGGTAATAGACTACTCCTATCTAACTTATTACCCATTATATAATCTACAATCTGTCTTCTGCTAGAGACATCCATATTCCTAAAGGCCTCGGTTTCAAAAGTAAGATGAAATCCTTTCTTACCAGAGAAGTCTATCTGCATAGATTCGAGTGGAAACCCTAAATCGACAAGAAACCTGTCGACTAGTGCTTTGGTTTTCTTTCTCATTGCACCAATGAAGTCTGCTCTGTTCTCGTAATTCACATCGTCTTCGTCTAAATCGATAACAAAATCAAAACCGATCAGGTCTCTTCGCTTCTTATCTATCTCGTTTGGGTCTAGATACGTGGCAGTTCCTGCAAATAGTCCGGCTGGTGGTCTATTTGCCGTTAGTCTTTCTCGTAATTCTTCTTCGTCTTTAAAGACCATATTTCTCTGCCATCCTTTCAAGTCTGGGCTAAACACATTCAATCCCCATTCACGCCGGGGTATTTTGTCTAAATGCAATTCCGTGGTTTGGTAATGTTCCCGATATAGGGATAAGAGTCCGTCTTTACCTTTGTAAATCATCTAAAACTCACTTCCTGCTCTTCTTTTACTATGCATTGGTTGTAGTGCGTCCAATATCAAACTAGCCATATCCACAGTAAGCGTATCGTCCCACGTTTTAATGTCAGGCACGTCACCCATTGGCACTTCCAAAGTATGCGCTAGGAAGTCTAAAGACATTCTTTCGTCTGTACCGAATACTTTGGTCATTAAATCACGAGCATATTTGATCTGAAATGCAGAGGCTTTTCCGTCGTTAGGCTTCTTATTCACCGTAATCGGTTTGTTGTCTGTGGTGGGTTCTCTCTTAACAGTCCTAACAACCTGTGGATGAGGTTCGGTCTTCTTGATTTCCAGTTCGAAACCCTCGGTTTTTATCTTAACTACAGCAATCGTAGTCATGTTTTCGACCTTTTCAATAATCTTCAATATCTCCGCCTTCTTCATATTACCACACCTGCCACGCTGGGTTCTTAGTTCCATCGTATGTATACGCACCATCACGAGAACGATGAAGATTTGTCGTCTTCTTGTCCCTAGAAAACTGCTTTAGTATCATCTCTATAATGTCCATGCTTGGTATGTCGGACCAAGACTTCTTCAATTCGGTATAAATTTCCTCAAAAGACCTAGTATCAAGCATGAAATCGTTGTTTATTATGACAGCAAACTTCTCTGCGACCACACTTCTCAATTCTCTATCGCCCTTACTTAAGCCTCCCTCTATTACACCAGGATCTTGTTCCTGTAGAGTGGAGGCCATTATTTTTTCAGCAAATTTCACGTGTTTTAGGTTGGCAGTTTTAGCACCGTCAAACTTAGCAGCAGCAATAGTTAATCTTGATACTGCTGCAATCTGTCTATGAGAACGCAATTCCTCATCGGTTTCTGCCTCAGTTCGCTTCTTTACGTGTTGGTTGATTATGTATTCGGCGGCTTTTTTAGATAACTTGGCGTCTCTGTTTCTACAAACCTCTAGTAGTTTCTTCACAAACTCCAGATCGACAGCGATGTCAGCGACTTCGGTAATATCATCCTCCTCCGCAGTCAATCCTTTCAAAACAGCATGTCCGATTGCCGTGTCAGTTTCCTTATCCGCTTCGTCAAGTATAACGAAAATGCAGTCGAATCTGGACCAAAGCGCTAAGTCCATGTCTATTTGTTCAAACAACGGTCTCATTCTATCGAACTTCTTTCGCTTAGAACCTTTACCATCTGGGTTTGCACCTGCTACGATGGCGCAATGAACTGGTATAGTCGCCTTCACTACCTTGTTCACATTGACTTCGCCTGACTCTAGTGCTCTGTTTAGTTCCCCATAATCTCCTTTGTATAGATTAAACTCATCAATTGCACATATGGCGCCTTTCGGAGTTAGCGGTATTGCACCGGGTTCGACAACCCATCGCTTCTTGTTAGAATAAAGATCTTCTTTCTGAATACATGCAGCAGTCAGGCCAGGTCCTGTCGATATACTGGCATCTGTCATCCTGCTACCGGGAGTTAACTTGATGACTGCTTCCATGATCTTGGTCTTTGCAGTACCCGGATCTCCAATTATCATCACGTGGAAGTTTGGTCTGATCCCAAACTGCTTGTTCGCAACCGCACCAACTGTCGCAAGGACTAGAGACTTTTTTATCTCATCGTGACCGTAAATATGCCCAGCATACGACTTCGTAACTAGATCCATTTTCTCTTCTAAATCAACAGATTCTTCAAAGAGAGCAATTTGCTCTAAGTCGTTTTGTGTAAGTGTCATCGATGTTAGCGAGTGAGACTTTTCTTCGACGTGGGATGCTAGGATATAATGGTCACAAATTAGACCGTTCTTAGTTGTGGGTTCCAATCGCATTGTCCCTACTACCGATATAGACGAACCCGCTTCGATTGACTCGCATAGTTCACCTCGTAACTCCACCATTATCGAGCGAGACTCCGCTGAAACCTCTTCTTCTTGAACCGATATCCGCTGTATAGCCTCGTTCTTTGTCTCTTCGCTCTCTAATCTGATGTACTTCTTGCCTTCACATATCTTACAAGCACCGGGTTTCGTTAGTTCTCCTCGCTCAACGTCTTGTTCTACTAAGTTTATATGACCACATTCGACACCAAAGGCATTTGGATGAACACATCTGAATGCAATATGAGTCATCACAGTCTTAACATCGCCCTTCTCAATAACCTGACCGTCTATCTTTACTATTCGTCCGACGTCTCCTGCCTTTGAAAGTGCTTCAAAGTCTCTATTACAGTATGCTGGTGGGTTAATGAATCTCCACTCCGGCTTTATCTTGTGATACTTAGACCGCTGCTCTAGTCTAGGATCTGCGATATTCAAGAACTCCATCTCGAATCTCTGCAACCAGAAGGTTATGCTCTTCGGTGAAGTTACCAAATGTGTGTCTAGTTTGTTGTAGTAATCGCGAAATTCCTTGTACGACCTGAACTCTATACCTGCCGACATCAACATGGGTGGTGTCTCGATGCTCATACCATCTGGTTTCTTCTGTGGTAGTATAACTCCACTACCAATAGCCTCGATATCAATGAAACAAACTGGTACATTTGGCTTTTCACTTAGTTCGATCTGGTTCCTCATCGAAGACATTGCGTTAATTCTGTGCTGTGTGACAGAGTAAGTTAGGTTCTCTAATCTACCAGCGGCTGACTTGGCATTGTCATCTATTATGTTGGCTCTGATTTTAGAATCAGTTGACTTATCAGCACTGTAAACATAGCCCGACTGCCACATCAAATATGCGACAACCGAACGCCTTCTTTCTTTATCTTCCTCATCGATAGCATGGAGAATCTGGTCGATCTCCAATATATCGTCATTTTCTTCTATATTAAACTCCATTTTAATCACTCCTCACAAAATCCAATTGACTTCCTATTAATTCATATCCTCGCTCGGCCATTGCCCTCCTAAGGAGTGGTCTTACTTTAGCCAAAGAGCCTTTCTTTCTGAGCGCAGGGTAGTTCGACTCACCTATTAGCGGTAATAAATCATTTCGCTTCTTTCTAAAGTCAACCTTGGAAATTATATCTTCTACTAACTTGTCATCTATATTACTAAAGTCGGATGGAGCGCCAATTCTAATATCATAGAAGGCTACTCTTTTTCGTCCTGCTTTACCCAGTGCCGGTAGTTTCTTCTTACCTATCTCTATAGTAAGTTTAGATATTATACACCTAGAGAATGTAGTAGTATCTAATAGGGTAGATGTATATCCTCTATCATAGGCTTCTTTGTTCGTTATATGGCCATGTTTTACTATGTGCGATTCTACTTTCTTCGCTATCTCATCATAGCCTCGATTATAGGCACGCTTACCATTCATGTATCTCTTTAGTTCCTCTTTATCCTCATCAGACAAAGAATCAACTAATCTTTTTGCTCGATTTAATAATTCTGTCATCGTTGTTACCTCAGCGGGGAAGGTAGTGGAGGTTGGGCGGTATATAGTAGTTACTAGAAAGTTGGAACTTTCCATCTACAAGTATATACTTAAATATCATGGGATGTAGTCTTACGGTCGATGGGTGTAGACACCACCGTAGTAAAATGTCCAGAATGTTCCTCTAGGAATCTAGAATATGACGAGAATAGAGGAGAACGCCACTGTAACGATTGCGGTATAGTAATCGAAGAAGACATTGTGGATCAAAGTCCAGAATGGCGTGACTTTAACGACTCAGGTCAGCAAACTGATCGCTCTAGAGTCGGAGCGCCAATGACAAACCTCCTACATGACAAGGGCCTTTCTAGTACAATAGATTGGCAAAACAAAGATTACTCTGGTAATCTGATTGCCTCAAGAAACCGATCTCAGTTGTATAGGATGCGCAAGTGGCAAGCGAGGTCACGCACGAAAGGCTCTAAAGAAAGGAATCTACAACAAGCCCTGGCACAGATACAACAAATATGTTCTAAGATGAAACTACCCAAGACAGTACAAGAAAGGTCTGCTGATATTTACAGAAGGGCTCTCGCAGAAGATTTAGTTAGAGGTAGAAGTATAGATTCAATGGTCTGCGCATCGATATTCATTGCCAATCAACAGATGCTTACTGCCAGGACCGTGGACGATATCGCTAAGGTAGCGAGAATTGGTCCGAAAGAGATAGGTCGTACATACAGAGATGTAAAGCGTAAGTTGGCGATACGTACTCCACTACCAGACCCGAAGATATACGTGAACAGATTCTGTAGCGAACTACAACTAGGTCCCAAGGTGCAACAAACCGCTCTAGATATAATCAGGAGAGCCGAAGAACTGGAGATGACTCATGGTAAGTCACCGTGTGGTGTTGCTGCTGCCGCGATCTACATTTCTAGTCAGACGAGTGAACAAGCCAGAACACAACGTGAGATAGCAGAAGTAACCAATGTTACAGAGGTAACAATTAGAAATCGCTACAAGCAATTGGCAAAATCACTCAAGATAGAACTAGATATTTGAGAGTAAATGGAAAGATTGCACTTTTCACCTACCTAAATTCGACCACAAAACGCTACACTACTCCTCTGAGAAAGTAGAAAGTTTACACATTCCATAATGACTTTCCATTTTCAAATGATTCTGGAAAGTAATAACTTTCCTATTCATAAGCCAGCAGTGTTGCTTTTTTGATGTAGATTTCTGGTATTACCCTGTTTCTGGATTTGAAAACTTTCCATTTTCAATAATTGTGATTTATGATACTTGATTAAATACTAGAAGGAAGAATAACCGAAAAATATAATATAGAAGAAGAGAAGAGAAGAAGAACTTTCCATTAACTACACTTATTACTATCAACTTAGTCCGAGACATTACATGACCCATGTCGTAACAAGTGCTTGTGTTAAGTGCAAATACCAAGACTGCGTAGCAGTATGTCCTGTCGACTGTTTCAGGGAAGCAGGGGAATATTTGGTAATTGACCCAGATGACTGTATAGATTGCATGGCTTGCGTACCAGAATGTCCAGTAGATGCGATATACGCTGACATAGACGTGCCAGATACTGAGATAGAATGGATAGAGAAAAACGAACTCGAAGCTCCTAACCTACCCATAGCAGAAGGAGATTCTCCTGTACTTGCTGAAAGTTAGTGGTGGGCAATACAGGATTCGAACCCGTGTCACCGGCTTAGAAGGCCAGCATGATATCCAGACTACACCAATCGCCCTTGTTAATTGAAAGTATTATCGTACAACTCTTCGGGATTTTCTACTCCTTTTAGGTAGTACATTCCACGCATCTTGTCTAGTTTGTGTAGTTTAACTTCTGACCCGTCCAAACGGACTGCTTCTTTGAGTAGTTCCTTAACGGACTTTGGCATTTGGTACTCTTGCGGTATAATCCCCTTCTTCCTGAAACTGAAATTCATCAAGACTGGGGTTTCTTCTAGGTAGTCGGCAATGTTGTTAATGATCGTGATGACAACATCCTCGTCAGTCATACCGTCGAAAGATATCTTCTCACTGGGCTTTTCAGGCACAGGCGCTGTGAATCCCTCCTCAACGATGGTGATTTCTTCTGCGATTATCGGTACGTCCTCATCGTCATCGTCTTCTACAGGTCTTTCCTGTGGGGTTATTTCTAGTTCGTCTAAACTAAGGAACGTAGTTACAGCACGATCGTCGTAATCAGAAGATAGAACCTTTCTGCTATCTAACAGGAAATTGTTGTTCATGGTATGCACTTCCGATTTCAAATCACCGATAGTTTTGTGTATATCCATTATCGCTGAAACCATTTCCATTCTTAAATTAGCCAAATTAGTTTGCAATTCTAGTTTCTGATCTCGCAATAGCACAGGGATTCCCTCCAATAATTGCAAGACTCTCGTTGGTTGCGGGCTTGTGTTTCCCACGGTCGACCATGAGAAAGGTACATCGTCCATGTTACTACGTGACATTTCGATAGGCATAAAGGTTAATGTTGTCATCCTCCTCGGAACATCGTGTTGCCACTCTTGTTAGGCCTCCAGGAATCAGTAGCAACTAAGAAGTCAAGGCAACTTCTTTCGGACGCCGGAATCAGGTACAAGTACGAAGACATATTGAGTGTAGACTCACGTATAGGCGGGATGATGGTAGCCATTACAGGATCCACTGTAGTACCTCAACTGTTTGTCGGAGGTGATAGTTATGTCGGTGAAAAACAAGTCCGCAGATATATTAGGGATTAATTTCAACTGTAAGGATGACCCGCCCCGTATCGATTGCCCCAATCTAACTAAGGGACCAGAAGGTTTCACTAAGATAGAAACAACTGGCGAATACCAATGTATTGCGTGTCTACGCAAGGTCGGTAATGAAAGTAGTTCTGACGACGAAGTGGCCGATGACGATGTAATAGATGAGGAGAATATGGAGGAAGTAGAATATGCCTATACTGCAGAAGGGGATAAAGTACAAGATTTCACAGCAGAGCAATTACTCGTTATTTCTAGAAAAGATAAGATTAGTGAGATGATTAATAAGATTAGTTCACTAGATTTAGAGTTCTCCTTATTCATGTCCGAGCATCAAAATGAGATAATAGATCTACTACGTAAGATGGAGAAAGCGGGCGAGTCGTCTTTCGAGACAAGAGCACTAGAACCTAAGATACTAGGTGTCACATCGCACTTGATAAAACGCTACCCAAATACCAAAGCGATGAAAGCAATGACCGTTAAACCAAGTGCTATAGAAGGACCAAAGCAGATACTAGATGCTCTACAATCTCCCCAATTGGGAGACGCTGTGTCGGTTGGGATTAATAATATTGGAAACTCTCTAAAGATACCGGAGCCAGTGATACTGTCAGCAATCGAAGAGTATGAAAAGAACAGACCGCCAAACAAAGAACCCAAGACCATGGCAAGGGCAGCAGCGTGGCTATACATTTACACTAAGAACGCAAACTTCAAAATAAACAAGACACAAATCTACAACATCCCCGGAGTATCACGTTCTGCGTTCAATAAAGCACTCAAATCCTACGAAGAATTCTTCCGCAATATTAAAGTCACATTGAAAGAGTCGGATGTTGAGGAGAAGTAGATGACCGAGAAATTGAGTTGGCAAGAATTCCGTTCTATCCACACTGGAATAAAGAAGGAACTTAAGTCACTAATGTGGAATGCATATAAGAAACAAGACGCACAACAGTACCTAGAGGCGGTCGAATCCGCAGGTATTGAAACGCCAGAAGAGGTCAAGGCGTATTTGAAGATCAGCGACACTGACGGTGATGGTGATGTGGACATAGATGACGTAGATGAGTCAGACGACGCAGCAATGTATCGAGAGTATGCAAAGTTACAACAGCACTTACATAGATTCCCACACGCATACAACGCTGTCCAGAAGAAAGAAATGCAGGCTCGATTGGTCGAGATCGCAGAAGCAACTAGACCCCATAATTACAAGTGTTCTGCTACAGATGGCTGGCAGATATGGTTTGGCCCTACTCAACAGTGCCTACTCATCAACACAAGTAAGAACCTAGCATTCACTTGTTCTCGCGGTTGGTGGCAGCGCAGATATTTGAATGCACAGTATGTCGATAGGCAGTTGGTTCACGATAAGGAACAAATTGCTAGAATGCGTGCACAGTATGAGATTAGAAAGAAACTAATCAAGAGAGCCCCACTACCCGACGTAGAGATAATGGTTCCAACAACCGCATCTGATTATCAAATGCGAGGTTGATTCCTTGACAGATGTTCTATCGGAAGTTGCCGCACTAAAGGCGCAAGTCGCTGCTATGATGGCTTCCAACACAGAGTTATCGCAAGAAGTATCTTCTATTTGGGTAGTTTACGATCCATCTAAGATATCAGTATGGTGTCAAAAGACTGATTGTCCGTTACTTGGCAGGGAAGTAACGTATGATGTTGTGAAGGAGGAAGAGAAAGACGATGGTGAGTTAGAAGCCATCATCACAACCGGGGTTTCAGAAGAAGAGTCCGAGAGTGGAGATTACGATGCCAGGATAAAAAGAGTTAGTTCTCCGAAGATAAAACATCACGATCTTGGCGTAATTGCATCATTCACTTCCAAAAAGAAAGCGACTGACTACATCGAGGACTACTTCCGGCTGAACAGAGGGAATTTCACAGGTGAGAATGCTCCAGAAATCGGATTATCCGAAATAATCGTAACTGCTTGAAAATGGAAACTTGAACATTTCCATGAGATACTTTAAGGACCTAACCTACATCTCCAAAGTTACCCGCGCTGCGATCTTGCGGTTCGGCTGGAATGATTACAATGACACCTGATAGAACAATACTTAGCGATATAACCGTACACATGAAATATGCACGATTTGATGCAGAGAAACAAAGACGAGAGACATGGGAAGAAATAGTAGAAAGAAACAAGCAAATGCATGTAGATAAGTATACCTTACTATACAATAATAATAAGGAGTTTAGACATACACTAAACGTAACATATAATCTAGTAAGAGAGAAGAAGATACTACCTAGTATGAGGAGTATGCAGTTCGGTGGTCCAGCAATCAAGGCTGCCAACAATAGAGTTTACAATTGTGCGTTCCTACCAATTGATTCCTTTAATTCATTCTCCGAATCGATGTTTTTACTACTAGGAGGGACAGGTGTAGGGTATTCAGTTCAGAATATCAACGTAGAGAAACTACCAGTCAGAAAAGAAATGTCTGATACGGATGCGATACAATATCAAATCGGAGACAGTATAGAGGGTTGGTCCGATGCAGTTAGGGAAGCGGTAATGAGTGTAATGTACGGATATCCAATTGAATTTGACTACACAGCAATTAGACCAAAAGGCAGTGTAATCAAAACATCTGGTGGTAGGGCTCCAGGTTACGAGCCGTTGAAGATTTGTATAGACAGGATTCTTAGTTTGTTAGAGAGCGAAGTCAATGTCGGATACAAAATGCGACCAATAGTAGCACACGATATAATGTGTCATCTCGCTGATGCGGTATTGTCCGGTGGGATCCGGAGAGCAGCCATGATTAGTTTATTCGATAAGTATGATGATGAAATGCTTAATTCAAAGAATGGACTCTTTTGGCAAGAGAACCCCCAGAGAATGCGAGCAAATAATTCAGTAGTTCTCGATAGAGAAACAGTAACAAAAGAAGATTTCGAAAGAATCTGGTCAGTAGCAAGGGATCATAATTCTGGAGAACCAGGGTTCTATTTCACTAACGATGAAAGAGAGGGATGGGGAACAAATCCTTGTTGCGAGATCGCACTCAGACCAAATCAATTTTGTAACTTAACCGAGATTAATGTATCGGATATCGAAGACAAGATGGACTTAGTAGAAAGAGTATCTGCTGCAACATTCTTAGGAACATTGCAAGCAGGGTACACAGATTTCCATTACCTGAGACCAATTTGGAAAGAGACTACCGAAGCAGATGCTTTGATTGGAGTTAGCATGACAGGAATTGCTTCTGGTAAGATACTGGATTACAATCTTAGCGAACTAGCACAAGTAGTAAAAGATGTTAACGCTGTCACCGCAGACATGATTGGAATAAACAGAGCAGCAAGAACAACTTGTGTTAAACCGGCTGGAACAACGAGTCTTACTTTAGGAACATCATCCGGTATACACGCTTGGCATAATGATTACTACATTAGAAGAATACGTGTAAAGAAGAACGAACCGATTTACACATACCTAACTGTAAATCACCCAGACTTGGTCGAGGATGATAAATTTGATGAGGATGGTGCGGTTATCTCTGTACCACAAAGAGCCCCACCTGGTTCAATACTAAGAAACGAAAGTGCATTAAACTTACTCGATAGAGTTAGTAAGTTTAGTACCGAGTGGATTAAGAACGGTCACAATAGCGGGCTTAATACACATAATGTTTCTGCTACCGTATCGGTAAAAGAAGATGAATGGGACACTGTTAAAGAATGGATGTGGGAGAACAGAGAAGTGTATAATGGTATTTCCATACTACCTTACAATGACCACGTTTATGTTCAAGCACCTTTCGAAGACTGTGATGAAGAAACATATAACAGGATGCTCAGTAATCTTACAGAAATTGATTTAACGCAGGTTTGGGAAACAGAAGACCTAACACATTTAGAAGGAGAAGCCGCTTGTGCTGGTGGTGCATGTGAAATAGATTTTGTTTACGATGATGAAGAGTCAGAAGAAACTTGGGAAGACTGAAAAGTGAATACGGAATCGTCCTAACATGGGATGCAAATACTGTGACCAATATCCTAATGCTCGTAAAAAGAGTGCAGACACAGGACAACGTGCTGTAAGTAACAAAAGAACAAAACTAAGAGATTTAGTCTTATCAATGTGTAAGTGCGGAGATCTTGAAACAAACCCGCGCTATCAGGGAAATCTAAAGAAAGACGCTAAAAATCAAAGTCCTCGTCAGAAAGACCGCTGAAATCAAAAGCATCATCGTCTTCATATTCATATACCTTTTCAAACTCACCAGCACGTTGCACAGAATTAACCATTCTTTTCATCCCGATTTTATGAAGATCAACAGATAAGTAATTACGGATTGCTCGACTCATATATGGGTCCAATCCCATAAGATACAATCTCATTACTTCCAAAGACATCCTGACTATGGCTGTAGTGTTCCAAGGTCTTGACTTTGGGTTGCCGCTAAACGCCGCTTCTGAGTCGAATGGGAGGTTGTATCTGCCTGTTCTGAAAAAGATCTCACGGACTGAAAGCGGAAGATATCTGAAAGATCCTAATTTATGCATCGCTTGGATGTCAGCGATGGTATCTAGCATCTCATGATCGATACCAATACCAACTCTTTCGCCTTCAAGATGCGCGGTCCTCTCCCGAATCCATTGTTTCTTAGGAGAAGTAACTACTTTGCTTCCCATCAAAACATCTTTCAATTGCATTTCTCTTTCTAATCTTCTTTTACTTTCTGCAGGCCATGTATCTGGATCAAAAGGATCAATGACATTCTTGGCCCCTTTCGGCCTACCACTCCCTTTTCCACCCATAATAACACACACGACTTGCACTTACACAAATAACTTGCGATAAATGAACCATTTTGATTGAACAATAAAAAATAAACATCCGCATTCCTTATTACTGTTCGCAACTGAATGGTGGATTATGCAACAGAAGGCAAACGAGGTTGTCCTGCTATTGAATGGCGAGATAATTACCTATACTGATGTAAAGATAATTGAAACAGAAGACGGTCTTTACGTCAGAGACGATTTCAAGCGTGGTACAACCGAAGATGGTAAAGATATAATTCAGAAGAGAACAACCTACTACGGAAGGAAGGATCTTCTTAAGATAGTGTGGAGTGAAGATTCACTCGTTGAGTCAGTAGAAGAAGCGGTCTTAGCGGAACTAATCCAAGACAAATTTGAACATCTTATGGATATCTATGATGAAGAAGATGATGAAGAAGTCATTGGTACACCAAAAGCAGACCGTAGAGATGATCCAAAATTTAACCCATACACTAAGGAGGACTAAACATGGGAGACGCAGTGGACGACGCTTACGAAAAGTCACAAAGAGAAAAGGCAACGTATGTCGAAGTCGAGAGAGACATTGTTGATGCTCGTTTGATATCAGAACTAAAAGTCTTGAAGGACGAAGTAAATACAGTGTATTCTAAATTAATAGCAAATCCTTACTTGGCACCGGATTTAGTAGAAGATGCCAGAAGCACACTAGTAAGAACTGCCGCAGTTCTAATGGAGTATGGAATACCTTTGCAACACGAAGGCAAGAAGAAGACTCCTGACGATATAATTAGAGAGTCACTAGCACAACTAGCAGGACTCTTAGGTGCTAAGGGAGCAGGGGCCGCACTAAGAGCAAAGAGAAGTTTCCAAGATGCTTGGGAAGATCTTACAGCAAGCGAGGATTTCGTGATTTACGAAGACGAAGATGAGGCTGGCAACCCTAATGGTGAATACTATTTCATAGATCCCGAATCAGGCGAAGAGTTTAGTTGTGATAGATTTGGAAACCCACTGGAGGAATAAGAATGGTAATGGAAGAAGATGAATACGGCTATGCCGATGATGACAGTTATGAGGAAGTGGCTACACAAGCCGAACCAAAATGGAGAACACTCTCTCCTAACGAAAGAAAGGAATTGATGGCTAATGTTTTCTCTGACCCTAATTGGTACGAAGGTGTGCCAGTATTTGAGGGAGGAGATGCTAACCCTATGTTTGAGGTAATTGCAGACAAGGCAGAAGCACCATTAAGAGAAGTACGAAGATATTACGCTGCGTGGTTGAAGAGGCAGGGATTCAGTCCAACCAACGTAATGAAACCAAAGGACGAAACGATGGGGTTAGGAGAAACATCTGTAGCAGCAACTACCCCAGGATATGTTCCGTCACCAATGTCCGCAGCACCAACCCCGACTCCTGGACCAATGATGCCCTCTCCACCAGAGAGTGCTAGTTCAGAGTCATCCGCTATGTGGTCAATGATGAATTTCTTAACTGCTCAGCAACAAATGGCTATGCAGAATCAACAGTTCCAAATGCAAATAGCAATGGAACAAAGAAGACTCGATCAACAGCGCGAGTCAGAACTAAGAAGAGAATCAGTCGCACGTGATCAGCAATTTATGAATCAACAAATGGCGTTCATGCGAGACATGACTAAGAAGTCAGGTGATGATGGGTTCTTTGATTCTGACATGAAAGGAATGTTCAAGGAACGCATGGTTGATAGCATGTTTGGAGACAAGGATGAGGGCTGGAGAGACACTGCTAGAGAAATGTTAGGCAGTGACACACTAAAGGCCGCAGTTGGCGGGCTCGGAACTGCATTGGCTGGAGCAACACGAAAGACTGTACCAGCAGGCTATGACCAACCAGACTACAATCCGTATGCACAAGCAGCGCAGATACCGCAAGAAATACCGCAACAAGTACCAGTCGGAGTACCAATGACTACACCGCAACAAGTCCCGCCTGCTAATTTAGATGGTGTCTTCTTTGATGAAGAACAAGGCGAAGTTGTAACTCCTATGCAGGCAATGCCGCAAGAAGTCACTCAACAACCCCAACTACAACCTCAACCGCAACCTCAACCTCAACAGATTACACAATTGAATGAGGATGAATACAAGAAGGTACTATTCGCTGCGTTCGTAGAAGCAATGGGACCTGTTGCTAACGATCAACAAGTACTTGCCGCATTACAAGAGCAAATTGATGTTGCAGTTTCTACAACACTAGTCGAAATGCCAGATTCGCTACCACAAGGTAAACTACAGAGAATGAATGAGAAACTACTTCTTATTAGAAACCTGAGAGATATCGGAATGGGTATGATGGATCTAAGAGAAAGAACAACGATGGGCGAAGCACCATCCGACTTAATTGTTGCAGCAGGAGTTTCGGAATTAAGGGGAAATCCTGAGTTTTACAAGATCTTTGCTGATAACACCTACGATGAGTTAATGGCAAAGATTGAGCCGTTTAAGATGACTGGAGCAGTAGAACAAGATTACTTGTATCTACAAAAGCCCGAAGTCCAAGAAGTATGCAGGTATTTACTACAAGCAGTAAAGAACGATGCAATGCAAAACGGCTTGCCTCAGATGCAAACTCTGGCATAGGTGATTTAATTGATGTTTGACGACGAACCACTATCTAGTAGATACGAAAATAATAGAGTAGCCTTACCTATATGGGGATTCTTATTATTATTCTTAGGACCTGCTAGTATTACAATAGCATATCTAGTACTAGAATCTAGTTTGGATATGACTACCTCATCTATAATTGCACTAGCAGTGATGAATGGTTCGATAAACGGAGTAATTGCTTGGCTGACAATAAGACTTGATGGGCACTCTAATGATGCGTTAGAACACTTAGATACGATAATGGGTGCTATGGAAGAACTCGATGATACAATGGCTGAGGCAAACGAAATGGTCGAGAGTTTTACAACAGACCTTGAAGAAGCAAAGAACCTATTTACGAAAGTAGGCGTTGATTTAACTTCTTTAGATCTGGATCCGGTAGCAGATGTTGTTGAAAAACTAAAGGACAACAAAGACGAACTAGGAGAAATCCTAACTCACATGAAGGACATTGATGTAACACACTACATAGACCAAGCAAAGAGGATTGATTGGCAATCACTACTAAACTCTGCTGAGGAAATAATGGGCTTTATCCAATCTAAGTCCGGACCAATACAGGTTCCAAAACCATCAGTTACCAATGTTGCACTACCAAAAATAGGAGGATCAGTCTTTGATGATGATGACGATGATTTCTTTACAGAGAATCTTAGACTTTCCCCGCCAAAGAATTTGAATCTTTCACCACCGAGGAGGTCTTAGATGCCTTCCTTAAAACACAGAAAGAACAAGAAGCGCTATACTAAGAGTAAGCCAAGCAAGAAGAATAACTTGAAGTTTTGGCGCAAATATAGACTTGGGTTTAGAACCAAGGCACAGGCTAAAAGAGCGTTCGAAAAGAGTAAGAAGAACTAACTAAGTTCTTTTAATTCTGTAAATCGAATCTTTGTGAAAGGCGCCTCGCCCTGTGCGCATTGAATCTTTTCTGCTGCTACTTTTACAATTTGATTGTCATCTAAGAATGCTATACCAGAGCACCCGTCCTTAACCAATTTAATTAGATTATCAAGATCCGGTTTCTTCACGCGCCATACGCGCGGGCGGGGAGTTCTTTTTCTTTCTTGGCTCTTAGGTAATTTAATTCCGAATTGGACATGCATCATAATTGGCCCAGTCAAAGTTTCTATGCCTTGATCCTCCATTGCTTTAGCAACAAAGAACCTAACAGACTGCTTTCCATCCTTACTTTTCTTTGGATCATAAGCGCGAGGAAACCCACCGTGCGAGCTAAATCTAGGTCTTCCTTGTGCAACTGGCTCGCCGGGGATGATAACGTTAATCTCTTTCATCTAGTTGTAAACTACAATCACTAAGTAATGAAGATTGTGAAAGGCGTTAAAGTCAGGCACCCTGTCCGAAGTACATGGAAGAAGGTCAGGTCCTCCACATTAAGTATAAGGATCACGTTCCAATTCAAAAGCGATTCGAGAGCATTGTTCGAATCATCGTAGATATGATTGAAGATGGGATGCGCGACCAAGCAGTGCGTCAAAAAGCAATAGCAATTGTTAATGCTGCTAATGTTCGTGGACATGATGAACTTGGTGAAATACGCGCTATTACAAAATGGGTACAAACACATATGGTTTATCGAAAGGAGCCTGTAGGTGTAGAATATTTCCATACGGCCAGAAGGCTGCTACGAGATATAGACAACGGTTCATCCGCAGGAGATTGCGACGACTTCGTTATACTTGGCGGATCACTGCTAGGTTCTTTGGGATATCCAGTAGGGGCACTAATTGTAGACTCGTCCGGCGATGGAACTTTCAATCACGTAATGCTCGTGACAAAGACCTTTACAACAACAAGAGAGTTTGGAGACAACTGGATACCAGTTGAACTAATCTATCCGGAGTTTGAGTTAGGCCAAAGCGTTCCTATATCAAAAGTGTACCCACTAATGGCTGATGCACAATCAATACGTGCGCCTGTCACACGTAAAACAATAAGTGGTTTAGGAAATGTGCAAGTCACTAAGTCATTAAAACCTGGAACTAGAAAGAAAAGTAATTTCGGAGAAATGCTTTCGAAACACCCACTAGCAAAACTGTTTAGGGGTAAGTAAGTATGAAGATACCAAAGGATGACTCAGCATACCGGCTGTTACAAACACCAGGTTATTCCCGCGTTGGTTCCTCATCGTTTGGGTCTACCGACTTTTGGGGAACTCTCATAAGTGTAGCCGCCGTCGGAGTCTTGACGGTGTACCTTTACAACCGATACGTATAACGAGATGATTAACGATGCCAGCAATGAATATATCGCTACAAAGAAGAATTGGGAGACTACCAAAAAGTCCAGATTATTTGGACAACGTTGCTCCTACAATTTTCGAAAATAACCACCGTGGATTCGGACTAAGAACGCCAACCCCAACATACAAGGGATTCTTTGGAATAGGAAAGGGACATAAGACCCAGCATTTAGGAAACGAACACGGTGACGGCAAAATGACTGCTATATACGGTAACGACGGGACTCGTTCTCTTCCTGCACCGGGAATCTACGGTATCGGTAGTGCGCCAGGTGAGGAAACAGTTATGCCTCCAAGAATGGACTACAAACCTGCTCACTGGAACACTCCTGGTCTCTTTGGAATCCAGGACACACTGACTCAGAATTGGAAGCCTATTGTCGGGGGAGTAGCACTTCTCGCGTTCGCTAGGCATTACAAGTACATCTGAGTAGTGGTGATATGGCAAAGAAGCGATCTTTACTCGGAGATAACAGGTACCTAGCAGGTGGCCTTGCTCTCGGAGGACTCTATCTCCTTACTAGAGGTGGTAAGTCATTAGGTCCTACTGCCGAGGCAGTTAGTAGACAAGTCAGTCCAGCAAATGAAGCATCAGCCGCGGGCGTAACACCGGGATTGTTCTATTACATTAGCGAATCAACAGAGTGGAATGATTACCAAATTATGAAGCCGGCAATCGCTCCCAATACACCAGAGATTATTATTCCTTACACTATGAATGATACAGTAATTCACTTAATGGCTCGCGGTATGCCAGAAGAAGTTTCTATATCGGAAGCACGAAAGATAATTGCAAGAGGATATCCTAGTGTAGTACATAGACTAGAGAACCTATACAATAGACGTGATATGACAGTAGGAGATAGAAATGAGGTATATGCTCATCTAGTACCACTATACAATGTAATGGGAACACCAAATGGACAAAGAGTTCCTGCACCTGGAGCAACAGTTGCTACCACAACACCTACGGCAGAATCTGTACAAGGTATGGCAGTTAGGAAAAACGTTGCAGGAAACTACAGCCCCGGATCAAATCTAATGGGGCATCAGACTACAAATCGTGCCGGTAATAGAAGACACCGTGCAGTAAGTGGAATGAAATCATGGACTAAGGATCACGCAAGGCAAGTCTATGAACAACGGCAAAATGTTTCTGCGACAAGAGAAATGACACTCAGAAATATGAAAGCAGGTATGGACATAAACTTGTACAAACCAGTAGATACACTAGAGATTTTCAGTGAAGCACCACAGCGCAGCACGCATGAAGTAGACAATGTCGGTAACGCACTCGTTAAAACGAGGGACTCCATGCGAAGGATGCTGTGATTGAATGACTTTACAACGAAGGCGACAGCGGAATACGGATATCTTCGATACCGGACCATTTGCTGGATACACCGGTTTTGGTAATGGAGACGA
>MDSV01237598.1_pt1 | contig 20796 bp, 24 predicted proteins | sample 810851 | NCBI WGS metagenome assembly MDSV01 (sample SAMN05326640, study PRJNA326480) | marine metagenome | isolation source: seawater | place: Atlantic Ocean: North East | collected 2012 | reverse complement strand
TTTGGAAATGGTTACAACCCAATAGAAAAAAAGATTAGTGGTTTAAAAGATTATAGATTTCATGTTGTTGTTGAGAACTGTAAGAAGGATTATTATTTTTCTGAAAAATTAATAGATTGTTTTGTGACTGGTACTATTCCGATTTACTGGGGTTGCCCATCTATAGGTGATTTTTTTGATGTAGATGGTATCATAACTTTTGATTCTTTGGGTGAATTAGATTATATTTTAAATAGTTTAACACCAGAATTATATATGGAAAAACTAGAGTCAATAAATAATAACTTTATAAAGTCACAAGATTTTATCATAGCGGACGATATAGTATATAAAAAAATAAAAGATGATTAGTATAGTAACAGGTACACTTAATAGAAAAAATTTATTACCGGGTTTAATTGAAAATACAGTGGGAAAATCTGATAAATTAGAATTAGTTTTAGTTGATGGTGGTAGTGATGACGGGACCATTGAATATGTAAAATCTTTGGGTAACCCACAGGTAAAGTTAGTTGAGGTGGGTGGTAGAAGTAGTTATCCTCATTTTATGAATTTAGGTATTAAAGCGTCAAAATACGACTATGTCTGTCAATGGAATGACGATGTTTTATTAGTAAATGACTGGGAAGAAGTTATAAACGAATTAGATGATAGTGATTTTTATATATTTAACTGGAAGTATGGTGACGTTAATTCCATAACCAACTCTGACTGGATTTCGGGTAAAGATGTGGCTCATACGAATGGTGGGTGGTGTTTAACAGACAACACTCATTTAGAGGGTGGTGAACTTGTAATGAATTATGGTATATATAATAAAAAAATATTCAAAGAAATAGGGATGTACAATGATGAATATCATTATTACTACGCAGACGGTGATATGGCTTACAGAGCTCATGTTTTTGGCTATAAACATAAAAGTTTGTGGGATATAAAAGTTTGCTCACTACCAACAGCAAAAACTGCATTACATGGACCTAATGATGTAGCTATTTACGAAAAAAATAGAAAATTATATAACAATAAAACTTTACCAGAAAATATAGAATATTATAAAAAATGAAAATATTAGCTTTTTCTTTGTATGGGGATGACCCCATATATACTATAGGTGCAATAAAAAATTCTATCCTACATAAAACTATTTTTAGTGAGTGGGAAATGAGAGTTTATCATAATAACACCGTACCCCAACATATATTAGATGAGTTAAGTAATAATGGGGTTAATTTAATAAATGTTGGTGTAGATGTTGGTTATATGGGGTCATTATGGAGATTTTTACCTGCATCAGAAAACATAGAAAGATTTATATCTAGAGATACTGATTCTAGAATTTCAGAAAGAGATGAGTGTGCGGTTAATGAGTGGATTGAGTCGAATAAAGATTTTCATATTATAAGAGAACACCCCATAGGTCACAACTGGGTTATTAATGCTGGTATGTGGGGATGTAAAGGTGGTGTTATAAATAACATCAGAAATGTGATGAATGATTTTTTATCTAGATTTGATTCAAAAAATAATAAGTATTCGGACCAAATATTCTTAAAAGAAGTAATATACCCAATGACCAACAATAGAGTTATTGTTCATGATGAATTTTTTAACTTTGAGGGTATTGGGGTGAAAATAAAAAGGGATAGAAAACTAGACGACTTTGCTTTTATAGGAGAATCTGTAGATGAAAATGATGAACCTAGAGGTGACCAAAGAAGTCCAATAATTAAATTATATGATAGTAAGTGATGAAAAACCCATACACATCTTTTGTGAATTTAGATGATAGCTTACCAACTAAACACGCTATATTGTTTTTCCCACAAGAGTGGGAGTCACTTATTAATTGTTTACCCCTAATAAACTATTATTCCTCAAAGTATGTCAAAATAAAATTAATTATGAGAAGCGACGCTTCACGACTTACTGATTTTTATATTTCACAATTTAAGAATGTTAGAGTAGTTTATCACCAAAAAAGTAGGTTAGATTTTAATTTTAACAGATTTATTAATTTAGAAAATTGTGGTGATATTTTATTTTTTGGTGATAGGGATATGTTTAGGTTTGATGGTTACGCGAATAGATATAGATTTAGTAATAGTCATAGTTTTTTCCTTAATCGTTTATATGAAACTTACGATATTTTATATAGTGAAAGAATTCATTCATTTTCTGTAAATAGAGATGAGTTATTGGAGAATAATTTATTTGATTCCGTAGTTGGTGAATCGGGTGTGGACTACATTGTGGTTGACCCCAAATACACTAATAAATTACCTAACTATAAGACTATATACTTAGATGATGACTTACCAATATTTTTTGACTATATTAAAGTACTAGAGAAAGCTAAAGAAATTTATTTAACTAGCTCTACTTGGGCATATATTTGTTACCTACTGGATTCAAAATATGAGATTTTTACAAATATAAAAATAAACCTACTTTGTGAAGAATCTGATGTACCAATCTTTACTGACCCAAAAAAATTAAATAATTGGACTATAAAAATAATAAAAAATGATTAATAATTTTAATTCGTTTGTAACACCTACTTCGACAACTACGGCCAAACTATATTTTCATCAAGGGTGGACCGACATAATAAATTGCTTACCCCTAATTAACTATTACTCCAAAAATTACGGTAAATTAGATGTTATAATGAGGGAGGATTCTAAAGACTTAGTAGATTTTTATTTAAGACAATTTAATAATGTTAACGCGTTATATATGGATAAAAAAATTTTAGACTCAAACTTTAACTTACCTATTAATGAAAATGATTCAATTTTATTTTTTGGTGTACATGATAGATTTAGGAAAGATGGTAAACAAAACTCTTTTTTAAACCTTAGTGGGTTTTTTGTTGAAAAATTTTATACACCTTACGGAATACCATACATAGAAAGAGTGAATTCATTCGGTATTTTACGAGATGAAAGTTTAGAAAATGAAATATATGAAAAAATTATAGGAGACTACACGGGTGAGTATATTGTGGTTCACGAAGATAGTGAAAGGGGTCTTTCTATTGTGCCAGACGAAAAAGATGTTAAGATAATTAAACTTAATGGTGCTTCAGATATATTCTTTGACTACATAAAAATACTAGAAAATGCAAAATCTATACACCTAATAGACTCAGTCTGGGCAGCTATATGTTACCTTATCGATAGTAGGTATGACATATTAAGGGATGTTGATGTAACTGTACATTGTTTACGTGGTTATGAAAAAATGTTTTTAGAGCCTAAAAAATTGTCTAATTGGAAAATAAATTAATATGTTAATAAACGTTTCGGGTAGTTCTGGTGTAGGTAAGACTACAATATCCACAATAATATCTTTAATACTATCTAATTTAAATCGTGGTGTTTTACATTTGTGTGGTGATGACTTACATAAGTGGGAACGTGGTGATGAAAACTGGAAAACTATAACCCATTTAAACCCGGAAGCTAATAATTTAGATTTAGGTTGCAAACAAATAACTTCTCTTTTGTCGGGTAAAACCGTAAAAAGAGACCATTACGACCACAATACTGGTAAATTTATAAAGAATGTAGAAATACAACCTAAAGAAATATTAATAAATGAAGGACTACATTCTCTACACTCAAAAAATATCTGTAAAAAAGCTGACCTAAATATTTTTGTTGAAACTGAAAACGAACTAAAGTATCAATGGAAGTTAAATAGGGATACTGAAAAAAGGGGGTATACAAAATCACAGGTAATTAATGCTATTAATTTAAGAAAAGAAGATGAGATAAAATATATAGAGCCCCAAAAAGAAAACGCTAACGTTATTGTTAAGTTTAGTGAAAAAAGAGATAAAAGTGTTCATTTAACCTACACTACAACTACTGAATATGGTGAAACTATAATGAGACGGGTTAAAGATTTTTATGAGTTACATAGAAATTTTTTACTAACTTGTAGAAAGTCTTGTTTTGAGTATGAGTTGATTCAGGGGGCTGGAGGTAATCTTTCATATAAGTTTGAGGATAGGATTGTGATAACTTCGTCTGGTCGTGCGATGTCTGATATTAACATACTAAATGGGTTTTCAGTTTGTAATGGTAAAGGTTTACCAATAAACGAAGAACAGAGAAGACCTTCCATGGAGGTTGGTTTTCATACTAAAATTAAAGACCCCATAGTTTACCATACCCACCCAATCTACTTAAATGTTATATTGTGTGCAAAAAATTCCAAAAATATTATAAATAACATATTAGATTTGTATGAATATGATTATATACCATACCATTCACCAGGAAAAGATTTGTGTGATAATTTTTATAAATCAGTAGATAAAAAAATTGTATTGTTAGAAAATCACGGACTAATATGTTGTGGTGACTCATTCAAAGAAGTTTTTGATTTGAGTTTAAAGATAAATCAATTGTGTAAAGAATGGTTAATAACTAACTCTAAGACTTTTAAAACTTTTAACACAAAATTAAAAAAGAAAGAAAGTGATTGTTTTCTTTTTCCAGACGCAGCAGTATTACCTAGTGACAATTTACAAATTAATAACTATATTTTACATATACAGGAAGAGGTTGGTTTAGAACCTAATTGTTTAACTAAAGAAGAAATAATAAAGCTTCAGAATATGGAAGCGGAAAAATACAGAATGAAATTAATATGAAAATAATAATACCTATGGCTGGATTAGGCCAACGTTTTATAGATGTAGGATATAAAAATCCCAAACCTTTTATCTGGGTAGATGATGATTATATCATCAGTAAAGTAGTAAATATGTTTGAGGAAAATGATGAAATTATTTTTATTTGTAATGAACGTCATTTAAGAGATACTGATATGCACGATAGGCTGCGTAGATTACACAAAAAATCAAAAGTAGTCTCTGTTCCAGAACACAATAGAGGTCCAGTATTTACTATGATTCCTTACATGGATTTGATAGATGATGAAGAACAGGTTATAGTTTGTTATTGTGATAACCCTTACTTATGGGATTATGATAAATTTAAAGAGTGGGTTGGGTCGACAAAGGTAGATGGTTGTGTTTTAACACACACTGGTTTTCACCCACATAGATTAGCATCAACATATATGGCTTATTGTAAAATGGATGGAAACAGTATGGTTGAGATTAAGGAGAAGGAACCTTATACTGATAATCACTGGGAGGAACACGCTTCTACTGGAACATATTATTTTAGAAAAGGTTCGTATATAAAAAAATACTTTCAAGAAACTATAGATAAAGAGATAAAACACACTAATGGTGAATATTACGTAACTTTAGTTTATAATCTACTAATAAAAGATGGTTTAAACGTGGGTATTTACGACACTGATTTTGTTACTGTTTTTGGTACACCGAGTGAACTAGAAAACTATAAAGCTTGGCAAACCATACTTAAAGGTGACCAAGTAAAAACTAAGGACGATTTAATAAACTGTTATAACTATTGGAAAAAATATCATGAAATTTCATAAAGCACAACAATTTTCGGAAGGTAAAAAAAGGGTACTAGTAGATATCGATGAGACTATTTGTTTTTATCCGGAGGAAAGAAAATATAATTTAGCTGTACCCAGTATGGATAATATAAACAAGATAAATAAACTGTATGATGAGGGATGGGAAGTCATTTACTGGACAGCTCGAGGTTCTATGTCTGGAATTGACTTTAAAGACTTCACATTAAGTCAATTAGATGAATGGGGGTGTAAGTATCATGATATAATTACTGGGACTAGTAAGTACCCAAAACCATTCTATGATATGGTTATAGACGATAAAGCTAAAAGAATAGAAGAATTATGAAGTTAATTTCTCACAGAGGTAATATTAGTGGTGTGTATGAAGATTTAGAAAATACTGAAGATTACATACAAAAAGCTATAGATTTAGGTTACGATGTTGAGATTGACGTATGGTATAAAGACTTTAATCTTTATTTGGGTCATGATGGGCCCGAAAGAATAGTTAGGTTAGACTGGTTACTGCATAGGTCAGACAAGTTATGGATACATTGTAAAAACTTTGCGTCGTTATCTTTTCTTTCTGATTTTAACTTAACCTTATTTTTCCATGAAAAAGAAGACTATACGATAATTAGTAATGGTAAGATATGGGCACACAATCTTTCAAATATAGATGATAAATGTGTGATACCTTTATTAACAAAAAAAGATATTACGGAGTGGACTAAAACTACCGTATATGGTGTTTGTTCAGATTTTATAAATGTATTAAAATGACAAATTTAATAACTTTAGCGGGTGAAGGTACCAGATTTAGTAAGGAAGGGGTGGAGTTACCGAAACCATTAATCCCCATTCAAGAAATACCCATGATTTTTAGAGCGGTAGATTGTTTACCAAAAGCAGAAAAATATGTTTTTGTATGTAGGAAAGAACATATAGAAAAATATAACATAGACAAACTATTAAGTGATAGATATAACAATACCGAAATAGTATCTTTAGATTACACAACGGAAGGTCAAGCCTGTACAGCAGAGGTTGGGATTAAGAACTCCACCATCTCTAGTGACGATGAGATTTTAATTAGTAGTTGTGATTATGGTTTAGATTATAAAAACTATGATACTAAGGGTAAAGACGTAATTGTATGGACGACTACTAATAATCGAGCTTTTTCTAATGACCCAAGTTCGTATAGTTGGGTAGAAATTGTTGATGGCTTATTAAAAAACGTACATGTGAAAACTTCTTTTTTTAATGACCCTTATAATAGTCATGCAATAGTAGGGACTTTTTATTTTAGAAAGTCAAAATATTTTTTAGATGGTTTAAATAAGATTTACACTAATAATACTAGAAGTAATGGTGAGTATTATATAGATAATATTTTTAATGATTTAGACCAACAAATAAACATATTCGGGGTGGATAAATACCATTGTTGGGGCACCCCTAAAGATTTAGAAGATTATGAAAATAATATACTGGGATAACTCTAAGGAGTCAAAAATTAAAAATATATCAAAGGATAGGGATATAAATGTGGGTTATTTTAATAACTGCACAATACATGGGCATAGTATACACTACCCACAACCTCTAATCAAAACAAAAAACGAGTTACTTTTACCAACTATAGAAAAATTCATGTCCTTAGGTAGAGGTACAGTTTACGAATCTACTATGGAGTGGACATGTGAAAAAAACCAAATAAATAAAATAGAAAAGTCCCCGGTTTTTTACTTCGTATATAATTGTGCGAATTACTTTCACTGGATTTACGATACCGTACCATACCTATACTCTTATTTTGAGGAAAAAAAATTGATTCCCGAATTAAAACTCCTTGTTAGTCCACCTGAAAATAATAAAGATTTATATCCTTTTATATACGAAACTTTAAGTTTATTAGGGATACATAAGGAAGATTTAATATTCTTAGATAAGAATACAGAATATGAAAAAATTATTATAGGGTCATCGTTAACCCACAATCGTATGTCTCTTGACCCACCACATAAAAGTGTGTTTGAAATCGTAGGGGGTATGAATGGTGTGGATAGTGAAGTGAGTAAGATATACGTATCTAGAAGAACTTGGACCCAGCCAAAAAACGAAAATATAGGTACTGATTACACACAACAAAGAAGATGTGTGAATGAAGATGAGGTTGTGACTTTAGCTAAAAAACATGGTTTTGTAGAAATATTTTGTGAGAATTATTCTATGGAAGAAAAAATAGGTTTATTTAGAGGAGCGGAAATGGTTATGGGCCCTATAGGAGGTGGGTTATCCAACGTACTGTTTTGTAAACCCGAAACTAAAGTAATATCTTTAAATAGTCCAGAGTTTTTCCCCATCAACGAAAGATTAAAACACGCTTTAAACCATACGGAAGTTTGTATGTTTGATAGTACAAAATTTGTAGAACGCAAAAAAGATGTTATAACACATAATAATGCATTATCTATTTCTGGTGGGATGAATTCACCTTGGGAGGTTGACCTAACTAAATTAGATAATGTGTTGACTAATTTAGATAAATAACTATTGTTAATTTTATGAAAAAAGCATTAATTACAGGAATAAATGGACAAGATGGTTCATATTTAGCGGAATTTCTATTAGACAAAGGTTACGAGGTTTGGGGGATTCTTAAGAGGAATTCTGTGGCTGAAAACCAAACAGCTAGAATTCCAGATAATATATTTAAGAAATTAAATTTGGTGTATGGTGACATGACTGATATACCTTCTCTTATGAGTGTAATACAAAAATGTAAACCACAAGAAATATATAATTTAGCAGCTCAATCACATGTAAGAATAAGTTTTGACCAACCTATATACACATCTCAAGTTACTGGTATTGGTACTTTGAATTTATTAGAGTCAGTTAGATTAATCGACCCCAATATTAAAATATATCAGGCTAGTAGTTCAGAAATGTTTGGTAATAATATAGATGATGATGGTTATCAAAGAGAAACAACCCCACTTAATCCCGTTTCACCTTATGGTTGTGCCAAAGTTTTCTCTTATAATATATGTAGAAATTATAGAAATTCCTATAAAATGTTTATCTCAAATGGAATCCTATTTAATCATGAATCACCTAGAAGGGGGGTTAATTTTGTAACAAATAAAGTGGTTAAAGAAGCTGTTAAAATTAAATTAGGTCTTTCTAATGAATTAAAATTAGGTAATATGAATGCCAGTAGAGATTGGGGACACGCTAAGGACTATGTTAAAGCTATGTGGTTGATGTTACAAGAAGAAAAACCTGGTGATTTTGTATGTTCCACAGGAATTTCACACACGGTAAAAGATTTAGTTGAGTACGTTTTTGGTAACTTAGATTTAGATTGGGAGGAGTATGTTAGTACTGACCAAAAATATCTAAGACCTGAAGAACTGGAGCACCTAAAAGGTGATTGTTCAAAAGCAAAAGAAACTTTAGGGTGGGAACATGAGTATACTTTTGAAACCATGTTAGATGAAATGATTGAATACTGGTTGGAACATTATGAAAAGTAATATGGAAATATTAGACACTGGTGAGGTACATATTAAGAGGCCTGCACTATTAGTTACCGGTGGTAGTGGTTTAGTGGGTTCCCAAATACCCTCAGACATAAAAACTAATAGTTCAAAAGATTTACGAAACTCACAAATATGTGATGATTTATTCTTCAAAGAAAAACCTTTAAATGTTGTCCATTGTGCAGCTAGAGTTGGTGGATTAGGTGGTAATATGAGTATGAAAGGTGAATTCTTTTATGATAATATAATGATTAATACCAATGTGATAGAATCTTGTAGAAAGTATGGTGTGGAAAAACTAGTTTGTTTCTTATCCACCTGTGTATTCCCAGATGATGTGGAATATCCTCTTACAGAAAAAAAAATACATTTAGGTGAACCCCACAATTCTAATTATCCTTATGCGTACGCTAAAAGAATGGCAGAAGTACAAATTCGTGCCTATAGAGAACAATACGGTTTAAATTACGTATCTGTAATACCAACTAACATATATGGACCACATGATAATTTTAGTATAGAAAATGGACATGTGATACCATCATTAATTCACAAGTGTTATTTGGCTAAAAAAAATAATACTCCGTTTATGGTTTGGGGTAGTGGTAAACCCTTAAGAGAATTTATATATTCAAAAGACGTAGGTACATTAACTGAGTGGGTTTTAGAAAACTATGATGAAGAAGAGGCTTTAATATTGAGTACCTCTGAAGAAATTTCTATAAAAGATGTGGTTAACTTAATAGTTAAACATATGGAATTTAAAGGTGAGGTTATTTGGCAGACAGACAAACCTGATGGACAATTTAGAAAACCTAGTGACAACACTAAATTATTATCTTATTTACCAGATTTTAAATTTACAAGTTTAGATGATGGATTAAAAGAAACTATAGAGTGGTTTAATAACAACTATGAAAAAGCTAGAAAATAAAAATTTTAAATACTAATAATGGCAAGAAGAAGTAAAAAATTAAGTCGAGAAGAAAAAATGGAGGTGGAGGAATGGATTTACCAAAACAATACCGAAGAAAAAAGACTTTCGGACACTATGACGATTAATGTTAAGTGTAAAACAGAAAATCAAAAAGCATTAGTAAACGCTATAAAAGAAAAGGAAGTTGTTATTTGTTCTGGTCCCGCTGGTACAGGTAAAACTTATTTAGCGTGTGCTGAAGCACTAAAACTAATCAAACGTTACGCTAGATATAAAAAAATTGTCATTGTAAAATCTGTAACCACATTAAAAAATGAGGAAATTGGGTTTCTTAAAGGTGGTTTAAGAGAAAAAATGGAGCCCTTTATGTTTTCATTTGTACATAATTTTGAGAAGTTGGTGGGACAAACTATCACCTCTAGACTTAGGGAATTAAAAACTATAGAAGAATTACCTATTGCTTATATGAGAGGTATTAATTTAGATAGGTCTATTATTATTATTGATGAAGCTCAAAATATATCACAAGAAAATATAAGAACTATTATGACAAGATTAGGTAAAGATTCAAAAATGATATTCTTAGGTGATGAGAGACAACAAGATTCTAAAGGTGGTAATGGTTTAACCTTTTTAATGGACCATTTTCAAGATATCGAAGAAATCGGGTGTGTCCAATTTAATAAATCTGATGTAGTTAGAAACCCTTTAATTGCAAAAATAGAAAGAGTTTTTGATTCTTTACAAAAGAATAAATAATATTTAGGTTTAACTAATGAATATAACGGTAAGTATAAACGAAGTGTTGAGGGACATATTGGGTAGATTCCAACTAATATACGAAAAGTATTATCAGGAGGTTAAATCCGATGTTGTGACACCTGATTTAATGCAGTATATACATTTTAGTGCTGACACAGAACTATATAATTTTTTGTATGAAGAGTCTCCGATGGAAATTTTTGGTCAGGCAAAAGAATCAGAAAATAATGTAATTAGACATCTGGTAGAACTTTACAAAAAGATGCCTTCTGATTATAAATTAACGTTAGTGACTGACGACTTTGGTAGGTCTAAAGCATCAACCCTATGGTTTTTAGCTAAATATGGATGTTGTTGTGATGAAATTAAGTTTTATAATATTAATACAATGGAGACTATCTGGGACTACTCTGATGTTGTAATTACTGCTGATAAAGAAATTATTTCATGTAAACCAGAAAATAAAAAACTTATCGTTGTTGATAGGGTATTCAACCAAGAAATAAAGTCGGACAAAAGAATAAATAATTTAAAAGAAATAGAAAGTTTTGAAAATATCTAGAGAAAAGTTAACTCAAGCTAGTGAACTAAAATTAAGAATAGGAAATGAGTCTTTGTACTTTGATGTGGATTCATTCTTAGATGAAATAGAAATGGACTCCGTTAAAGAGACCGGTAAAGTTGAATTGAACTTACCTAGGTTTGAGTTCTTTAAACTTATGTTGGATACCGCGTGTGGTATCGTAGAAGAAGTGGATGATAATCTAGGTACGATTTCATTAAATAAATTATCAGTACCTTATAAACTTAGTTTAAATACATTAATAAAATATAAAATAATAAAAAAATTATAGTAATATGGATGAACAAATGAAAAAGTTAGAAGCTGCTCTAGCTAAATTAAAAAATAAAGACAGTAAGATTTATTTTCTCACTCAAGACACAGAAGGTAGAGCAGCAGCCTCTGTAAGTACTAATTACCAATTTGTAAAACACTTAGTAGATGCTGGATTTAACGCGTCTATCCTATATGAGAAAAAATCATATAAAGGTGTGGCTGAATGGTTAGGTAGTGATTTTATGAGTTTACCACATGGTAATATAGAAAGTGGTGAATTAAAAGTAGGTCCAGCAGATGTTGTTGTGATACCAGAATTGTATGGTCATGTACTAGAGCAAATAGTACAGATGCCTTGTCAAAAAATAATTTTATGTCAAGCTTATGACTACATTCTAGAAACACTTAAACCAGGTTTTAGTTGGCCAAACTATGGTGTTACAAAATGTATAACCACTACAACAGCACAAAAAGAACATATAAAAACTATATGTCCTACAGTAGAAACTACAGTAGTACCTATTTCTATACCAGACTACTTTAAACCAGCAGTTAAACCAAAAAAACCTTTAATCGCGATACACACTAGAGACCAAAGAGATACGTTAAAAATAATCAAAACTTTTTACTTACAAAATCCACAATTTAAATGGATTACCTTTAAAGATATGAGAGGAATGTCTAGAGTTGACTTTGCTGAAGCTTTAGGAGAATCTTGTGTATCTGTGTGGGTGGATAGAATAAGTGGTTTTGGTACATTCCCAATAGAATCTATGATGTGTAATACACCAGTTATAGGGTCTTTACCTATCTTAAAACCTGATTGGTTGACGAACGATAATGGGATTTGGACTTTCGATGAGTCTAAAATTGTAGAAGTTTTAGGTAATTTCTTAAAAAACTGGTTAGAGGATTCGGTACCTGTAGCTTTATATGAAAAAATGTCTGAAACTACTAAAACATTTTCAGAAGAAAAAGAACGTGAAGGTATTGTAAATTACTTTACTGAACTAAACAAGACCTTAACAGAAGATATAGAAAACTCAATAAATAAACTAAGCCCAATGGGTGTAAATTCTTAATTAAAATGAATAGTAAAAATATAACAATATTAGTACCTTTACACGGACTATCTCCTACGGATGTAACCTTTAATCTGAACTTTTCGGAGTGGTTTAATAAATGTGTTAAGAGTATAGAACAAGCAAACGCAAAACCAGGAAAAATACTTTTTATTTGTCCTAAAAATAATGAATTTGAAGATTTTTTCTCTAAGTGGGAGTGTCCTGATGGATTGGATTACTCTATTATCTATAATGAAGGGAAAACAGATTTTTGTTCCCAAATTAATCTAGGTGTAGAATCCACAGAAACTGAATACTTTTCAATCCTAGAACATGACGATGAATATTCTAATATCTGGTTAAGTCAATTCAATGAATACGTGAAACATTATGAAGATGTGGATATTTTCTTTCCATTAGTAGTAGACACTGACGAACAAGGAGGTTTTATCGGATTTACTAATGAAGCTGTATGGGCTATGGGATTCTCTGAAGAATTAGGATTTTTAGATAATAATACCGCTTTAAAGTACCAAAACTTTCAAGTAAGTGGTATGATTATGAAGAAAGATAAGTTTGAAGAAATAGGTGGACTTAAACCTAGTATTAAACTTACTTTTAATTATGAGTTTTTATTACGTGCTACATATAATGATGCGGTTATTATGACTATCCCTAAGGTTGGTTACAAACATACAAATCAAAGAGTTAATTCTTTATTCTGGAACTATAAGAATAAAGCATCAGAAAAACTATCCCAAGAAGAAGCTAAGTTTTGGGTGGAGTTGGCAAAAAAAGAATACTTTTTTACTGCAGATAGAGAAGTGGTTTACGAAAACTAGGAGTTATGGGTAGAAAACCATTAACTAAACAATATTTTGGTCCTGAACAAGAGTTTGCTGTGAGAGTTTTTCTCACAGCTACTACTTGGGATGAAAAAAATAAAGTTTATAATAAATCTTTACGGGACCCACTTATTAAAATGATTGAGAGTATCATCCGTAGGTATAGGTTGTATAGACCTGGTATGGAGTTTACTGACATCCATACGGATACTTTATCTTTTTTAGTTACAAAAATGGAAAAATTTAAACCAGCTAAAGGTAAAAAAGCTTATTCTTATTTTGGTACTATTTGTAAAAATTATCTCATGGGTCAGATAATGAAAGATAATAGAGATAGGAATAGAAAAATATCGTATGAAGATATATCATCTTCAGTACAACAAAGAGAAGATATGATATATTATATGTTTGATGATGATACTATTCCAGTCGAAGGGATAATAAAGAACCTTTTGGAGGACATAAAAGTTTTTATAGGTGAAAATAGGTTAAGTGTAAATGAAGAAAAAATAGGTTATTGTCTAATAGATGTATTTGAAAACTACCAAACAATTTTTATTGCTGGTAAAGGTAATAAATTTAACAAAAATGTAATACTTTATCAGTTAAGAGAAATGAGTGGACTAACAACCAAAGAAATAAGGGCTGCTCTAAGACCATACAAACACATATATAAAAATATCCTCCAAACTATAATAAATAAGTAGTTAGATATTTATTGGTATGCCAAGACCAAAAAGAAAAGAAATTAAATTTACTACAGATAGTGCATTATCACTAATGCAAGAAATCTATAATGAATGTGTGGAACAAAGAAGTACCGCTATTAGAATCCAAAATAAGATGATTGGTTTTATGAAGGAAGCAGCGGATATGGCTTTAATAGGTCCAGTATTAAAAGAACAACAAAAAATTATAGACTCATCGATAGATAAAAAATTACAACTATCCAAACTACTATCCACTGTTAGTCAGAAAAATTTAGAATCATCACAAGGTAATGTAGTTTTTGATGAGGATTTAAAAGAACAAATTAACAGTTTATTCGCTCAAAAAGACGAAGACGATAATCCATCTACATTAAACTATAAAATGTAATTATGGCTGGAGATTCTATATCACAACAAAAAGAAATATTTGGTAAGGTACAGAGTCTTATGGCTTTTTTGGATACTACCGAACAAAATAAAAAAAGAGAGAACTTAGAGGAGTGGAAAGAAGTTCTCGAATCTTTACGAAACATAACATCGAATCCATTACCTTTTTTATTAGAATTATTAAAAAATGTACAAATAGGTAAAAATGTTAAAAAGAAATATGCCGAGGCTAGAGCAATGCGTGCCGCAAAAAAGAAACAACGTGACGGTACTACAGGGGACGCTGATTTTAAAGAAACACCTAAAAACTTTTTACAAAAATTTAACTTAGATACCTCAGCAAATCCTTGGTTACGTCAATTAAATAGTATCATTAGAGAGTCGGTAATGACCGTATTACCTAGAGTAGATGATATTCTTCTAGAAGAAATAATAAAAGCTTTTAGTTGTGATTTATCTATGTTAGTTCCGGTTGTAGGGGATGGAATCACCAACCCAACAGGAATTATAATTAAGGTATCCGAAATAGATTTATTAAAACAATTATTTAGTGATGCTGGTGACCCAAACGACCCAGTATCTCAATATTTTTACGAAAGGGATATGTTAAATCCTGGTAACTACCCACCAGGGCAATCAAAATTCCCATTAAATAGATTTTTAAGAGAATTAATATTTAACAATGGTGGTATTTTTACCACACCAGGAGGTCACCAAACAGTATACGGACAAAGTGGTAGAGCTTTATTTGATGTTAAGAGTGTTGGTAATGGGTTGTTGGAGATATACCCTTATTATAAAGACCAACCTGGTCCTAATTATTTAAGTGCTCCGGGTGTTGGTGTTTCACCTACTGGAAACTGGCCTGCGGGACCTGTAGGTGGGGCTGTTAAATATAATTTTATAGAATACCTTACCGACTATTTCCATAATATTAGGTTAATAGAATTACAAAATTTATTAGGTGCTTTAATGGAAGTTCTTACTGGATTTATGAGTGTAAGGAACGAATCTTTTAGTATAGAAGATTTATTAGGTCTAAATAAATTTATGAGTTGGGTGGAGAATGTGTTAGCGTCTTGTGATGGTGCAGACCTAAATGAACTCAACACAGAAAGTGTAAGTCATTTATCGGAAATATATGATGAAGACAACTTTTACTCTTTTACTGTTGAGGAGGAAAGAGCTATAACACTAGAAACTAAAAGAAAAAGTCAAAATGTAATTTCTTTTGAAAGTTGTGGTATAATAGATATACCTGTAGATGTTTCTGTAATTGATGAGGGGGTTGCTGAAATTTTAGCTTCTCAGACTTTGGATGAGGAATTAAAAGCCTTTGATTTGGTATTACAGAAGTTTGCTGCGGTATCAGCAACTAAACATGGTTATGACTTAACCTTAGGTAATATAAGTCTACCTGTAGAAATAGATTTTAAAGAAAATTTAATTAAAAAATTACCACAAATACTAATGTATTCTATTATGAATCCTAAGGGTGTATTACCTATAGTACTTGTATATAAAATGTTAAATCAAAATGGTACTTTAGGTAGTACTATTGATGCTTTTGCTCAAATATTTAAACGTGTTCTAATCAGAGTAATTAAAGAAATATTAAATGAAATATCTAAAAGGATATTAGCTTTACTAAAAGTGGTTTTACTTAGATTAATCAGAAAAATGATTAAGGAGAAAATGAGTGAAAAAAATAAGAAAAAAATAGCTATAATCAGAAAATTACTAGACATTTTATTGCCTTTAATTATTGCTTTACAAGAAGCAGAAAATTGTAAGGAAATTTTAGACGCGTTATTAGCTGTTTTAGCTGCTAATATGCCGGATATACCTTTTGGTGTACCACCGTTCTTAGTCATGGCAGCTAAAATGAGACCAGGTACCAGTGCTTTGGGAACCTTCGAACGTCTCATAAATAAATTACAAAGTAGAGGTATACCTGTAGGGGATATGCCAGATGGTTCACCAAACACTTTTTTACTATCTCAATTAGCACTAATTCAAGCAAAAGAAGATGAAGATGCTGAAAATGGCATAGTACAAACAGCAATAATAAATGGTCAGGTTATGGTAGCACCTGGTGGTGGTGTGGGACAAATAGTTCCTGGCACCACAGCATATGGTATACCAGGTTAAATAAAAAAATTATGGAATTTTTTAAAGAATATAAAACTAAAAGTAATGATGAAATCCTAAAAACTATGAAAATATTAAAGGATGAATTTGATAAGACTAAAAAAATTATTGTTGACCTTTCATATCATCTAGAAGATGTAGAAAGAAAATTTAATTTACTCAATGATGAGGTAAGTAAACGTAAGATAAATGGCTAATAATCCTATACAAGATAACGCAAATAGAAGTACTGACATCACGTACAGTAAAATAATTAATTTAGGGGTATGTGTAGATAATAACGACCCCCAACGTGCGGGTAGAATTAGGGTGATAGATGTAAAAGGACAAGGACTTACCCAACCCAGGATTAATGACCCTGTAGACGCTATTAAAAGATTTGATAAAGAAGCTAGAGAAAATAAGAGTTATAAACCTTGGTTAGATGCTGACCCACAAAAAAGAAGGGATAGAGACCCTTATTTAATCTCACCATTTCTACCCATACATCTGAATGTAGTACCTAGGATAGGAGAAGCTGTCAAAGTTATTTCATATGAAACTACCAAAGATAGTGCTAATAGAGAGTATGTTGGTCCTATTATTTCACAATTCGGGGAAATAATGGGTGATAATTTTTCTAATTCTCAAATCAGAACTAGCTTTGGTGCTCAAAATTCGGAACCACCAGCTTATGCACCAGAAGGTATTCCTATACCCGAAGGGAAAGGTTCATTTCCAAACCCAGAAGACATAGCTTTAGTAGGTCGAGACAATTGTGATATTATCATGGGTATGAGGGAGAAAGCTCTCCAAGATGAAACTGAAGAGGAACCAGAAAATTGGTACCCACAAATCTTAATCAGGTCTGGTAAATTAATAAAAAATAAAGAGTTTTCTTCTAGACCTAAAAGTAATAAGAGACAAACATTTATACAACTAAACACATTTTCACAAACACTAACCGCTGAAGAAATAGATGTAGAAAGAGAGATAACGGAAGATGCACCTTTAGCGACCTTAATAGAATGGTCTTTGGATATGGCTGCATTAGCAAATAGTCAATTAACTGGTAATATAGATTTCTTTAAAATGCCTTATAAAAATACCAACACCTCTAAAGTTTATATGGCTAGTGAATTTAATGTTGAGACTGTAATACCCTTAGCTGGTCTTATCCCACAGACAAATAGGGTGTGTAGACTAACATTTAATGATGTACCGAGTATAGATGATTTATCCAAATTAATAAATAATTTCATAAAAAAAATAGACGACTCTAACTGGGCAGACTTAAAGGCTATGGAAGGCGATTTTGGTAATCCACTAATTAATAGTTATACTATAGAGTACAATCCAAACATCAATCCTGATAAGGTTGGGGAGTTTTTAGCTGGTATGTTACACCCGCTATATTTTAGACCAACAAAAACCACACACCAATTAATAGCAAAACCGGAACCTATAGGTGCACCACCAGGATATGCCGCTATGAATCAATTATCTAATAGTTTAAATGAATTGATAAATTTAGATGGTGTAAAAACAAAGGGGTGGGGGTTAGCTTTTACTACTAATGCTGGTAAAAGAATGCCTCAAACAGAAACTAAAAAAGAAAAAGAAGTTGTTTTAAAAACTGAACCTGTACAACAGGGTATTATTACGGCTGGTGGTGAAAAAATATATTTATTTTCTTACAACTCAACGGAACTGGGTCAGATATCTTTAGATGGTAATTATGGTATTAGTCAAGAAAAATTTGCCTTAGACTTAGAAAAAAGAACCAATTCACTAGTGAGGGGTGAAAAACTAATAGAATTATTAAAGGAAATAGTTAATTTTATCAATAATCACGTACATGATTTGCCAGGTAAACCACCTGTAGAATGGCCAATACCTAAAGCAGATTTAAAAACTATGGTGGAGAATGCGGATAAGATTATACTAAATAAAAATATAAGAATTAATTAGATATTTATATTAAAAGATAAAGATGTCAATATTTAGGTCATATTTTAGTAAGAACAATACAATAATTGCGAATAGTGGTGCGAATACAGCCAAAAATCCGGTAACACAATTATTTTATGGTAAGAACCCTGTTAATAAATGTATTTTTACAGGGGTATCTGGTGATACCTGTAATGGTAGAACTGGTTTTACGTCTACAGTAACGGAAGGATTTAGTAGATTCCTATTTAATCTAGACCTAAAAGATTTAACAGAAAAGGTAAATAATTGTTGTGTTAATTTAGATAACTCTAACCACACTTTAAAAATGACTAATACCTCTAACTTTGATGATACATTATTAAATGATAGAGTTTTAATTAATGACACAAGAAGAGCTACTTCATTTACTTTAATGTTATTTAAAGCCACTAGTGGTGTTACTTGGAATGAAGGTGTGGGTTATGATTATCTTGTACCTTTTGGTTCTTTTGAACCTGAGTTTGATTTGACTTACTCTATGAGACCTTCTAACTGGTTTTCAGCTACAACTCTAGGTCCGTGGCCTATTCAAGGAACCTACTTAAATAACAGTCCTTCGACATACACTATTTTAGATACACAATATTTTGATAATGGTAATGAAAATATTTCATTCTCATCCGACTCATTAAACTTCGAGGTTAATAATTTAATAACCGGTTCTACCTTTTCTAATTCTGGTAATACATACGGAATTGCGTTTTTACCAGCCTTTGAGAATCTAACTGGGTTAACTGAAGCTTACTCGGTAGGATTTTTTACGAGGTACACTCAAACCTTCTTTGAACCATTTTTAGAAACGGAAGTGCTTGATACGATAACCGACGATAGAAGTAACTTTAATTTATACCAATCTAACCGACTATTTTTATACCTGTACGACTATAATGGTAATCCGGTATGTAGTGATACACAACCTACTGTAGAGGTCTTAGATTGCAACGGAAACCTCCAAATAACATTAACATCATCCACATTAACTTGTGGAGCTTACTACATAGATTTAGCTATAACTTCACTTCCACAAACACCTCCGGTAGTTTATGAGGATATATGGTCGAATATAGTGATAAATGGTATAGCACAACCTATTGTCACCAACGAATTCATTATTAATGATAATGGATTTAGTATTGGTACTACTGCTGGAGAACCAAAAATTTATGGTTATTCAGTTTCTGGTATAAAAGAAGATGAAAAAATAAGTCAGGGAGAAACTAGAAAGGTTTTTATTTCTACTAGAGTTCCATACACGACAGAAGAAATGGTGATGTTAGATAACTTACAATATAGGGTATATGTTACTCAGGGAACTACTCAGGTTGAGGTTATTCCGTGGTCCACAGTTAATATGAGTTTTACGCACAATTATTTCTTGTTAGATTCTTCTTGGATGATACCAAATGAATATTACCTAGATATAAAAGCGACTTCTAACCAACAAGTAGATACTTATAGAAAAGCAATAAAATTCCAAATAGTAAATCAATTATGAAAAAAATAAGAATAACAGAAAATGAACTAGTAAGTTTAATAGAAAAACTAGTTAAAGAAAATCTAGGGGATGGTGTTGGACAAATATTTCCTTTGATGGGAGCACCTTCAGAAAAATATAAAGACCTTTTAGAAAAAGATGATATCGAAGAGACTGATGGTGAAGAAGAACAGTTAAACTTAAATGTTACCGACCAACCTGGTTCAGATGATGAAGACGCGTGGATGGAGAGTATCGTAGATAGACTAAAAACTAGATTAACTGAAGCAGAAGGAAAGGGATGTGCAGAATCAGAAGGTGGTTCTGGTTGTATTAAAAAAAGAGGAAACGGATGGGTTATATTAAATAACAAAAAAGGTGGTGTCTGGAGAAAATGTACTAGTGAAAAAGATTGTCAGGAACAATTAGATGCTTTTCACGCTAATAAATAAAATTTTAAAAATTAAAAACTATGTGTGATTGTGAAATTTGTAAGTGTGGCACTAAATGTGACTGTACTTGTTGCGACTGTTAAATAACAGTTAGTTAAAATAAGGATATAAAAAAACCACTCAAAAGAGTGGTTTTTGTTTTTTAGATATCTTCCTCATCATAATCATATTCATGAGTTACA
>MDSV01149477.1_pt1 | contig 20796 bp, 20 predicted proteins | sample 810851 | NCBI WGS metagenome assembly MDSV01 (sample SAMN05326640, study PRJNA326480) | marine metagenome | isolation source: seawater | place: Atlantic Ocean: North East | collected 2012 | reverse complement strand
TTGATAGGCTGGGTGTGGAAGCGCAGTAATGCGTGCAGCTGACCAGTACTAATAGCTCAATTGGCTTGATTTATGCACTGAAAAAAATTTCTAAAATTATAGATCTTTATAATTATTATTTTATTTATTTATTAAATATTGTCATTTTAAAAAAAAACTTAATTTTAATAAAAAATTATTTTCAAAAATATTAAGTTTAGTAATTAGTATTAATATATTAAAACTAATACATATTTATGTATTGATTAAAGTTTATGAAAAAAAAAATTTTTCAAGTAGCAATTGATAGTCCAGCTGCTAGTGGAGCAGGAACCCAAGCTAAGTTAATTGCAAAATATTATAATTTTTTTTATCTTGATACAGGAAAGTTATATAGAATTTTAGGATATCACTATCTTAAGAATGACAAAAAAATTAATTATAAAAGATTCAAAAATATTATTTTAAAAACTAGTTTTAGTGATTTAAAAAAAAAATTTTTACTGAAAAATGAAATCGGATTAGCTGCTGCAGACTTGGCTAAAATAAAAAAAATACGAACTTTTGTAACTTCATATCAAAAAAAAATTGCTAATAATCCTCCACGTAAGTATAAAGGGGTTTGTTTTGATGGCAGAGATATTACCTATAATATTATGCCTAAGGCCAATGTGAAATTTTTTATGAATGCTAAAGTTTCAATAAGAGCAAAGAGAAGATATAAAGAATTATTAGCACAAGGCTATAAAATAACTTTAAAGGATATTCTAAAGACTATTAAAAAAAGAGATATATCTGATTATACAAGAAAAATTTCACCATTAAAAAAAACCAAAGAATCGATATTAATTGACACTTCAAATTTAACAATAAAGCAATGTTTTTATAAAATGAAAAAACATATAGATCAAAAATTACTGAAAATTTAACATAATTATTTAATTAAAGAATTAAAATTTATTAAACTAGATATTTCCTTAGACATTAAATATGTTGGTATTTTTCTTTTATTTATTAAGTATTCCCTAATTTTTGTTCCACTTATTAATATTTGATTTTTTTCACAAGCTTTCTTTTTACATTTATTAGTTACAACACCACACATCTTACAAAAATAAGGTTCATTTTCACTTACAATATTAATATTGAGTTTTTTTTCATTAAATCTACAATATTTTTGAGATTGATATTTTGAAAAAAATTTTTTGTATCCTGCGTGATCTCTGCCCACCCAAAAATGAGTGCATCCATAATTTGATCTAACAATTGCATGTAAAGCTGCTTCTAAAGGACCCCCATATCTTGGGTAGGATATGAAAGGTAAACAAAAAACTTTTTTGCTATTTAATAATTTTGAAGCTTTAATATTTGTTTTCATAATTATAGAATCTTTATATTCTCCTGATTTATATTGACCAATTAAAGGTTGAATTAACAAACTCCCAAATTTTTTTAATAAAAATCTATGAATCCATTGATGTGCGTTGTGGGGTACATTTCTTGTATGAAAACTGGGCAAATATTTAATATTTCTAATCTTTTTTTTAAAGTTAGATGGACTAATAAAACCTTCAATTTCAACTTCATGTTGAAATTTTTTAATTATATTAAAATTTACAAATATATAATTTTCTTTAATAAATATTTTGTAATAAGGGTGTGTTTTAAATTTATTTCCAAAAATTTTTTTACCTAATAAAATTGGATTAATATAAAAAAATTCTAATGCATTTATTTCAGCTATATTTTTTGATTTATATGTAAGAGTAAGTTTTTTTATATTTTTTATCTTATTAAATTGATTTTTATTTAGGCTAAAAAAAATTGGAAAAGGAAAGAATTTATCTTTGAACTTTTGATTTTGTAAAATTGAATTAAATTCTTGTTTATTAACAAAATTTTTAAGAGGATAAAAAACGTTATTCACAACATTTATGAAATCTGAATATTGCTTATAATTAAGTTTGAATTTCATTTATATTATTATATTAAGTTTCCTTAGTATTACAAAAAATTAATTTATGTACAAACATATTATTGTTTCAGGTTTTGGTGTTATTGGAACTGAGGTTGTAGATCAACTAATCAAAAAAAATAAAAAAAATAAGATAAGAATTTCAATTATAGAAAAAGATTTTTTAAATTTTCCTGGTGGAGTTGCTTATAGCAAAAATAATTCTAGATATGGTTTTTTTAATAATCCTTTGAGACTTTCAAGTGAAGATTTTCAAAAATGGGTTAAAAATCAAAAAAATCAAGAAAATTTAATTAAGTTCTTTAAGTTAAACGAAGATCTCAAATTAACAAGATGGTTAGAAAATAATACTGTAAAAAGTTATAAAAAATTCAAGAATATTGAACAAATATATTTACCAAGAATTGCATATGCAATTTTTTTAAAAGAAAAATTTCTTAAAATTATAAACAGCTTAAAGAAAAAGAATTATATAAAAATTGATTATTATGAAAATGAATTATTGAAAATTGAAAAAGTAAAAAATGATTATTTTTGCTACACAAAAGGAAATCTTGTGAATAAAAGATTTATTAAAAAAAATTTTAAATTTATTACAAATGTTGCGAAACAAAAGAAAACAAAGTTTTTGAAATGTAGTAAGTTAGTTCTAGGATATGGAATATTACCACCTTCTAATGTTAATTTTAAAAAAAGTTTTTTAGATAGAAATTATATTCATGACTTTTATGCCGAAGGAGGAACAAATTATTTATTAAATAAAATAAATAAAATAACTGATTTAAATAGAAAACAAAAAAAAATTGTTATCATTTTTATTGGTAATAAAGCTGGATTATTAGAAACAATGCAAGAATTTGAAAATCTAGGGAAAAAAAAATTAAATAAGATTAGTATTATAAGTATATCATCTAGCTCTTTAACCCTTGAAAAAGCACAATTATCAAAAAAATTTAAATCATATAATTTTAATTGTCTTACTTCTAAAAACATCAAAACTATTAAAAAGGCTAAAGAAATATTATTTTTTATTAAATCAGAATTTGATAATGGCAAAAAAAAAGGATTTAATAAGTATGATGTTTGGACACATATATTACAAAAAAAAGTTATTGAAAAATGTTTCAAAAGACTTAATTCAAAAGAAAAGAAAATATATAACAATGAAATTTTCAGTCAACTTAGGAATATTACAAGATATACTTACCCAGAAACTGTAGACTCCAAAATTAGATTGGAAAAAAGTAGTGTTCTAAAAAGCTTAAAAGATAAAGTTATAGGATTAAATAATAAACAAAATAATATAATTGTAAAAACTAGCAATTCAGGGAATTTAATAGCAGATTTAGTAGTAAATGTTTCTGGACCTGTTTCATTATTTAGTAAAAATAAAGAAGTTCCGTATCTTAATTCTTTAAAAAAAATATGTAAAAATTATAATGAAAGAGGTTTTATTTCAGATGAATTTAACCAAATAAATAATGCCTTATATGCGCCAGGCACTTTATCAAGTAATTTTAATCCAGAAAGAAAAACAATTATTGGCTCTATAGTAGAGAATTGCAAAGTGACAGCAAATCATCTAATTAAAAGTTTAAACAAATGAGTATAAAATTAAAAGATCAATTATCTTGGGAAGAATTTTTAAAAGAGAGTACAAAAGAAAAAATTATTACTGAAGTAAAACCGTTTAATAGACTTATAGCTCATAGTAAAAATTTTTTTATAGTAGCAGGATATGGATCATTTACAGATGGATATGTTCTAATAATTACTAAAGATTTTATTCCATCATTCGGGCTGATAGAAAATGAAATGTTGGAAGAAGTTAATTTTTTATTAAAATTATTAAAAATTAATTTTAAGGAAAACTATAATAAAAACGCAGTAGTTTTTGAACATGGAATGTGCGCATGTATTGGAGGTTTAGATCGGGCACATTTACACTTAATGAGTGTAAATGAGAATACAACTGAAGAAAGCTTAAAAGGATCTATAGAAAATGCACTATACAAGAGAAAAGCTGGCATTAAATCTATACATTTTCAAAAATATAAATTAGAAAATATTCATGATATCAACCAATTTATGGAAGAGAATGAGTATAAGGAAGGAGTAGATTATACAGTTGAAGGAAAACTTTTAAAATTAATTGATATTAAAGATCTTAAATTTGAGGAATGGCCCTTAATAACACTAGATCATATAACAAAAGGTGGCCATTATGTTTATTTTAAAAGTGATTTTGCTAATACATCTTTTCTAACCAAACATAATTTTCAAACTCAATTTGGAAGACAAGTTGTTTTTGAGAACGAAATGCATTTGTCAGAAGAATTTAGAATTAAAATAAAAAAGTTAATAGACAATAATCCAATGATAGAGGCATGGAAATGGCAAAGTTGTGTTTTTGAAGAAGGTATAATTGAAACTGTAAACAACACAAGAAAAAAATTAAAAGATTATAATTCTAAATTTGAATCAGAGTATCAAGAATATGAATTTAAAATTCTTTAAAATTTTCATATGATAAAAAAAAACAAAGGAATTTTATTTTGGATTACTGGTTTTTCAGGATCGGGCAAAACCCAAATATCAAAAAAAATTTATTCTCAGATAAAAAAAGAATATGGACCAACAGTTCTTTTTAGTGGCGATGATATTAGGAGAATATTTAATTTAAAAAGTTACTCTTACAAAGATAGGTTTGAAACAGTTATGAAGTACTGTAAATTAGCAAAATTTATTACTTCACAAAATGTAAATGTAATATTTGCTGTTATTGGGATGATGGATGATATAAGAAAATGGAATCGTAAAAACATAGTTAATTACGTAGAAATTTATATAAAATCGGATTTAAAAAAAATTATTAGTAAAAATAAAAAAAAAATCTATCATCAAAATAAAAAGAATATTGTTGGACTAGATATAAAACCAGAATATCCAAAAAAACCAGATATTATTTTAAAAAACAATTTTAATAAAGATATAGATATTTGTGCTAAAGAATTAATAATAAAAATAAAAAATTTAAAAAAAATTAATAGTTAGTATTAAATATTTTTACTTATATACAATATCATAAAAAAAATTTTAAAATTTCTATTCATTTTTATTTGATACATTTTTAAAAATTAATATTTTAACACACGATGCAAAATTTTATTTGAAAGTAATATTAATTAGATGAATACTTTCTCATAAAATCACTTGCAATCCTTGTATGTGATTGATAACTTCTAACATCATATTTACCCAAAATTATCATGAAGTATAATAAATGAAACAAAATCCAGAAATAAATCATACGATTAAAAAAATTCCTATAATTGAGGCAAACTATGTTTTTATAGATGGAATGTGTAAATCAGGTAAGCTAGGTGTCGCACCAGTTGTAAGCTCTTTTAATCGTGTAGAACATTATAAAGTTAGAGCGACTTTTGATAGATTTCTTATGGTTTACGAGTCTGGTGACTTAAGTAAGCAAGGCTTTAAGTATTTATTTGAGTCTGATTTATTAATGGATATTTGGTTTAGTATGATGGGTAGAGATGTTAATAATAATCTGCATGACCACACTAGCATCATGAATTCACCCAAGCGTGAAGAATATATTGCTCGAGCGAACAGAAAAGATACACCCAATACCTTCGAAGAAATTGTAAAAGAAGTTAAAGAACGACAATTAATTTTCCCGTTTGTTTCTGAAGATTTTATGACCGCAGGTACTTTTTTAAGCGAGATAAGTGAAAAATTTAAATATATTATTGTAATGAGAAATCCAATAGAACTTTTATTTACATGGTTTAGAAGCGGAAGAGGAACTCGACTAGGAACTGATCCACGATATACGAATCCTGCTTTTCAAATTAAAGGATTTGATAATTTACATTATTCGATGTTAGATCATGCAGAAGAATTTAACAATTCAAATGCTTTGGAAAAATGTTTTCTAGTTATGGAAAAACAAATGTTGGAATATTTAAATGCTGATTTACTTAATTCGGAAAATGCATGTCTTGTTTCATTTGAAAACTATTGTATTGAGACTGAAAAGTATATACAAAAATTTGAAAATTTTTTAGGTACAAGTCGAACTGAGTTTACTAGTGAAGAAATGACCAGTGCTAACGTTCCAAGAAAAAAAGACTCTGATACATATTCAATAAAAGCAAACATGGTATTTGATAATATGAAAGAAGAATATGTAGTTCGATTAAAAAATTTGTGCCAAAGATATGAGTCTGAAATATCAGATGTCTATAAATCAAGTTCAATTGTAAGGTCTCCTAAAGGAAAATTTAAAGGCCTAAGTGTAGAGGCTTTTTCTCAGGTCTCTGCAGCTTCAAAATATCATCGAGGAAAACGTAATTCTAACAAATAATGTGTGGAATTGCAGGTTATTTTGGTAAAGAGTATAAAGATAAATCTATAATTGATAGAACTTTTGAGTCTCTACACCATCGTGGACCAGATTCTATTGGTTATTTTCATTCTAAAGATGATCAATCAAATAATCTTTATTTTTTACATACACGATTAAATATTCTTGATATTGAAAATAGATCTAATCAACCATACCATTTAGGAGCCTATACTCTAATTTTTAATGGTGAAATTTATAATTATTTAGAAATAAAGGGTTTGCTTGTAAAAGAAGGTGTAAGTTTTGATACCACTGGTGATACTGAGGTTTTAATCAAAGCTTTAGTACAATGGGGTATAGATATAACTTTGGATAAATTAGAAGGAATGTGGGCATTCGCATTTTATAATAAAAATAGTGGCAATTTATATTTATCTAGAGATAGATTTGGAGAAAAGCCATTATATTTCACTAATCAAGATGATGGAATATACTTTGCCTCTGAAACAAGATCTTTATTTCAATTATTGAATCGTCGACTAGACATTAATTTTAATCAAGTTCATAGATTCTTGATTAATGGTTATAAATCAATCTACAAGAAAAATGAGACATTTTATAATAAAGTAGAAGAAGTAAGCAAAGGTCAATTCATTAAGATAAATAAAAATCTCAAATTAAATAAAGAAACGTACTGGAAACCACTTACTAAAGTTAACGATACACTTTCCTATAATGACTCTGTTGATAAAGTTAGAGAGGATTTACTTAGAAGTGTCTCTATAAGACTTCGTTCTGATGTTCCAATAGCATTTTGTATGAGCGGAGGAATTGATTCAAATGCATTAATAAGCATTGCATCACGTGAAAAGGGGTTTGATGTTCATGGATTTACAATTGTTAATTCTGATGAAAGATATGGTGAGCTGGATTTAGTAAAAAAAGCAGTTTTAGATTTAGGAATAGATCATACTTCAATACCTTTACAAAAAAAAAATTTTTTAGAAGATCTAAAAAAACTAGTTATCGCGCATGATAGCCCCGTTTATACAATAACTTATTTTTTACACTGGAAATTGATGAAAGCAATAAGTGAAAAAGGTTATAAGGTTAGCATAAGTGGGACAGGTGCAGATGAATTATTTACTGGATATTATGATCATGGAAATCTGTTTCTTAAGTCAATGCATAAAAATCCAGAAATTTTTAATAAAGCATTAGAAGGTTGGAAAAAAAACCATCTTCCTTACGTAAGGAATAAACATCTTAGCGATCCCTTTCTATATATAAAAGATCCAAATTTTAGAGAGCATATTTTTGATGATAGTCATATATTTTCATCTTTTTTGAATAAAGAATGGAATGAAAATTATTCTGAAGCAAATTATGGCTTAGGGTTGTTAAGAAACCGAATGCTTAATGAACTATTTCATGAAGTAGTGCCTGTAATTTTACATGAAGATGATTTGAATGCTATGTATTTCTCTGTTGAAAATCGTTCGCCTTTTTTAGACCGCCAATTGTTTGAAACAGCATTCTCCATACCCGAACAACACCTAATACAAGATGGCATAAAAAAAAGTGTTTTACGCGATGCAGTTCGTTCACTAGTCTCTGAGTCAATTATAAATAATCCAAAAAAAGTTGGATTTAATGGACCAATAGAAGATCTTTTAGATAGTAGCGATCCTAAAGTCCGAGAATTTCTTTTAGATGATAGTGAAGTATTCGAGTTAATTAATAAAAATAAAGTTGAAGAATTACTTAAAAAGAAAAGTCTTTTAAATAGTGAAAGCAAATTTATTTTTAATTTTCTCAATATAAAAATTTTTCTCGAATCAGCCCAAAACTAGTCTGACTTACTTGGTGTTATAAATATTTCTTCATTAAATATTGTTAAGATATCCTCTTTATTTTGTCTCGCTTCAATTAAACGTTTAATATCATTAAGATTTTTTGGACAAAAGACCCTCACTTTTGTTTTTCGTTTTAATATTTTTTTAGCTCTATTTTTAAAACTTAAGTCCTTAAAAGGAATCAAGTTAATTAAAGATAAACAAATATCACTACCTAGATTGTTAGCAATAGCTCCGCTGGTTATAGAAAAGGAGGTTACTTTATTAATAGAAACAAACTCAGCAGGTATGAAACTAGGAAGAAAGAAAACAAACTTTGGAATTTTTTCATTTTGATCTTGAGGAAGGTCTGGATGACCTTTGTAGTAACACCCGTATCCTGCTTGATAAAATAGACTAAATACATCTGATAATAGTTTGTAATATTGATTATTTATTACAATTTTTCTTGCAACATAATGTTGATCAAAAAAAACTAGAGATTGAGCACTACCAAATTTGAATTCAAAGTCTGATATATAGTTATGTTTTAAATAATATTGGTCATATTTTGAAATATCTGAAATTGGAAAAAAATTTTTTAAACAATGAAATTTTTTCAATATACTATTTGATAAAACAGGCTCTAATCCTACTCCTAATTGAGCTAAACTTACGTTTCTTCCAAAAAAGAGTCTTAATTTTAATAGTCTAATTGTAATATTAAGTTTATTAAAAATTGATGACAATTCTCTAGGCACTACATTTCCATTTTTGTCTAAAAAACCCTTTAATTGAAGCACAGGAATAGGCACAAAATAGACATTTTCACTTTTATAGAGAGATAGAATTTTGCTAAGATGGGGAACACAAAAAGGTGTAAAAAAAATGATACTATCAGTACCAAGTATTAAATGTTTAATTTTAAAGTTTAAATATAAAAAATACCTTATTCTATCTAATATCTTTTTTGAATTAAGCAAATTATTTTTGCTTTGTAGGCTTAAATCAACCAATATATGTTTTTTATCCTTAAACAAAATATTTAAATGTTGCCAAAAATCTGATCCACCAAAACTAAAAATTACAAATTCTTTTTCTTCAAAGATGTTTGTATTATTTTGATTAATGAGCCATACTAAATATGGCAATTCCTCATAGGATTGAACTATAATAGCATATTTATTTTTTGTAAATTTTTTCATTTTTTTATTAATTTACAAATTTCATTAAGGCTCAAGACAAAAATAAGCAAATCTAAATTTTCTTATAAACACATTACTTAGTTATAATTAAAATTTTTGAATTATTCATTTTTAATTATTTTTAAATATAGATATAAATATTATTCAAAAGGGTCGCCAAGCCAAGCAACAACATTTTGATTTTCCTCACTTAAGTAAGAACGAAATTCTTTAATTTTAGATTTTTCAACAACCATTATAAATATTCGATTTTGCTCGTTTGCTACCAAGGCAGTTATAAAATTTTCATTGATTAATCTTGAATTTATGGAAGGTGTGGCGTAGAAACCCCAATTTTTTCTGCAAAAGTCATGTCTATCACCATTCTCGGTTACAAAAGTTATTTGTTCATTTGGTTCTAGAAAAACATCACCCATATCACTAATGGAAATATTATTATTTTTTCCAACAGTAAATATACGAGGAGGATCTTTAGGTTTAAGCTTCATGATATCCATTTCCAATCTTTAATTAAAAAATTTTTTATATACCAATTTCCTTGATCATTAATTTCCCATATATTTGTATTTCTGAATGAGTTTGCAATTTCAAAAAATCGTGATTCTGAAATATTAACATATTTACAAAACAAGGAAATTTCAGATTTTGGTAACTCTTCTCCCATATTCTTAATTTTTAATATAGCATCTTCTCTTTTCATTCTTTTATTTCTTATTTCTAAAGAAAGATTATCCCAAATTCTAGTAAAACCAAATTTGTACCACTTCATCCAATGATGAATTGTGATTAGAAATGCATCATCGATATCTGCAAATTTATAATAGCCTGTTTTAGCTTCATCTGCACTTTTAAAACCAAATTTTTTTGCTATTTCAAATGTATGCTGAGGGTCCCATTTGAAATAATGGCCTAAAAATACTGCTTTTACCCCAGCACTATTTTGCTCTTCATCGCTAGGCCAAACATACGGAGCCAGATCTTTTTCGGATAGATCTTCATCAATCCAGTCTAAATGACTTGTCCCATTGGTAACACCATATTTTAACAACCATTTATGACTTAACTTTAAACCTTTCAGAGCATTTTCACCTCCATATTCATCTGCTGAATTTTCCCCCCAAAGAATTAATGGTATTTTGAATTTAGTTGCTAATTGTAACGGTATTGCATGAAGAGCCATGTGCATTGGAATTACTGGACTCCCTAGCTTTTCAAAAGTTTTTAAAGTAAAAATTTTTTCAATTTTGGGGTTTATGCTAAAATCTATATGGTCTACCCCTAGTTGAATTAAATTCTGTAAATTTTCAGCTCCAATAACGTTTCTTGCAGGCGTTTTCCAAGTTACACAGAGTGGATGTAAACCATGCTCAAGGGCAACTATCACTTGCCATGTACTATCCTTACCACCGCTGACAGGTATAATACAATCATATGATTTTTTTTTATTTTTAACGTTCTTAACTAAATCATTAAAAAGTTGTTTACGTTCAGACCAATCAATTTTTTTTTTACTGACAGTATTAAGACACGCATCGCAGGTCAAATTTTCATAATTAAAATTTATTTGGGGTCTTGTATCAGGTAATACACAACTAGAGCAATATCTAACTTTCAAGATCTCTCCTAATGACCACAAAAAAATGTTCAGCAACTATATTTGCCCCATCCATTACCAGTCTGTCTCCATTTTGAAATTCTTTTGTGAAGGTTCTTATTGGATTACTAATGTCCTCTTTTATATCTATAGGTAAATGAAATTTTTTAAAATCACACTTATAACCTGATTGTTTGAGGAAGCGGGACAATGTATGCACTGAGAAAGCAGATAAACCACCTTCCCATTCTGCATTGCTTCTAGTGTTATTTCTGAATAATATTTTCGTATCTACATCTCTACTGTTAAAGCGACCAAAAATATACAAAAGACCATCATCCGAAAGCCATGATAGCCATTTTTTTAAAGGAGTTTCAAATTCCTGAAAAATACTCAAGACACCTGAAGCACAAATTAAATTAAATTTTTTATCAAAGTCAATTGAATTAAAATCACCTACAAAAAAATTTGTTGATTTATTTTTATTTAGTTTATTTGCATATTCAATCAGATCTTTTGATATATCAAAGCCAGTAAAATTATAGTTAATCAGCTTTAAAGAAAGATTTCTTATTAGAGCACCAGATGCACATCCAATATCTAAAGCTTCACCTGAAGAGCTAGGGTTTATTTTATCCACTATCATTTCAAGCAATTCCTTTGCGTGATATTTAAGTCGATCAGGTTCTTTTAAATAGGCCTCTATTTGACTATTTACTGCTTTCATTTTACTATAATTTTAAGAGGATCTATAACACTGTTTCACTCTTTTTCAAATAAAGATTTATAATGTTTATATTCACTTATTCACGTCGTAGCATTTTTTTGAATGTTTCACTAGATTTATAAAGTTCATTATAAGTGCCTTGTGTTTTCAATTTTCCATTTTCTAATAAAAAAATATTATCACAGTTTTTAACAGTACTTAAACGATGTGCAATTAGTATAATTGTAATTTTGTCTCCTAAATTATTTACTGCTTCCATTACTATATCTTCTGTGAGATTATCTAAAGCGCTAGTACCTTCATCCATAATTAGTATTTGAGGTTTGCGATAAAGAGCTCTAGCTATTCCTATACGTTGACGTTGACCCCCTGAAAGTCTAATTCCTCTTTCGCCTAAACTGGTCTGATATTTTTCAGGTAATTCATTAATAATAAAATCATGTAGATTTGCAATTTTTGCAGCATTTTCAACAGCATGTTTGTTAATATCTTTTTCATCTTCTCCAAAAGCAATATTTGATTCTATACTATTATCACTTAAATAAATTTCTTGTGGGACATAACCAATACTTTTTTGCCAAGCTCTTAAATTATTTTTTGTTATAGATGCTCCATCTACACTTAAAACTCCATCATCAGGTTCAAGTAATCCTAAAATTAGATCAATCATTGTAGTTTTTCCACTTCCTGTGGCACCAACTATTCCTATTTTTTTGAATGCTTGAATATTTAAAGTAATATTACTTAGCGTTGTTCTTTGAGAATTTGGATAATTATAATTAATATTTTTTAGTGAAATTGACTTAGTTAATTTAACAGTAGAGACATCTTGGAACTTTTCTTCCTGCCGCGATTTTAAATTCATTAAGTCACTATGAATAGATTCTAACGATGGACCAGAATACCTTAATTGAGTAATAGCATAATATATTTGTTGTAATGCAGGCATTAATCGATAACCTGCAAACGCGTAAAGAGCAATTGTAGGTATTACATTAACAAAGGTTCCATCACGTGCCATTAGAATTAGCACTAAAATAATCATTCCTCCAAAAGCTATTCCTTCAAGAAAATAACGAGGCAATTGCCCGATTACCATCGCCAAAGACTCGTTAGTTGCATAAATTTTAGCAGGTTTTGAAAATCGACCAATATATAACCTTTCTAATCCTGCTAACTTCGCTTCTTTTATTGCTCCAAAAACTTCAGATATTATTGTAAATCTTGCAGCATTTGCTTTAAGACGTTCAGAGCCTTTGCGTAATAAAAAATTTTTTATAATAAAAAAAATAAGTCCATAGCTAGAGGCTAAAACAAATCCAACACTTATAGCTAAAATTGGGTCTATAATTAGTAATAACAATAGTATTGCAATTGTAATTGCGCATTGAACAATAAGATTAATCATTGGAACTATAGTTTGTGCAATAATAAGATTCACCTCAGATAAAATATTTTTTCCAATATCAGCACTATGACGATTTAAAAACCATGCATAAGGTTGATTCAGGTAACCCTCCACTAGTCGTTTGCCAATACTATATTCTCTCATCAATGAAAAACGAATTTGAGCATATTGCGTAATAGCTCTTAAAGAGAGAGAGGTTATTAACAAAATAAATACTAAAATACCACTCGCAAATAGAAATTGTTTTTTATTTTCAACACCAAAAAAAGATGATTTTTGATAAAGATTTTTTAAAATCATATTAGTTTCTATTAAATCAGGATTTGATAAAATTGTTATAAAAGGTAAAATAGATGCCACTCCCAAGGTATCAAAAATAGCCATAATTAAAATTAGGATAAGAAGTAAAATACCTTGGCTTCGCTCTTTTGGTGTCAGTAGTTCTAATACTTTTTTAATTCTTTCCATGTTTTTATAATAATTTAGTCATTACTTAAAAAAAATTACTAAATTGATAAGTCAGTTCATAAAACTATTTTTTTATCTCGATTAGATAAAATATATTTTCGTTTAGGCCATTTGATATTAAATAAAGGGTCGTTATAAATTATTGTGAATTGCATATTAGCATCTTTGTACTTGCCTTTATATGCTAATTTATAATTATATATACTTTTATCGGAAAGAACCAAAAAACCATTTGCAACACCTGGTGGTATTAATAATGATTTTTTATTTTTTTGAGATAATTTTACTGAATAATATTTTCCAAAAGTTAATGAATTTTTTCTAAAATCAGCAGCCACTTGAAATATTTCCCCATAAGGACAGTTTATTAATTTATAAGTTGAAAAATCACCATGCAAACCTCTTAAAACATTTTTTTTATTCAGAGAAAATTTATCATGAAGAAAATTAAGTTTTTTTAAGTCTCTATCTTTGAATTCTTTTTTATTGTAGCTTGTCCAAAGCTCTCCTCTAAGGTCTTTAAATACATCAGAGCTGAATTCTTTTAGACCTTTAATTGTATTTGATGCATTTTTGTTAAATAAAAATTTCATTATTTTTAACTTTTTTCAGATCACTTAGCACCATTTCTTTCACTAATTGTTTAAAGTTTATTTTTGGTTTCCAGTTTAGCTCTTGATTAGCTTTTGATGGGTTTCCAAGTAATATTTCTACTTCAGATGGCCTATAATAATTTTTATTTATTTTTACTAATATTTTTCTTGATTTCGAATCAATTCCAACTTCTTTCAAACCTTTACCTTTCCAAATAATTTTTTTTCCAACAACATTAAAAGCCTCAATGACAAAATCTCTAACAGAGAAGCTTTTGCCAGTAGCAATCACATAATCTTGAGGAGTTTTTTGCTGAAGCATAAGCCACATAGCCAGAACATAATCTTTTGCATGACCCCAATCTCTTTTAGCATTTAAATTTCCAAGTTCCAAAATTTTTTGTTTACCTTCTACAATTTTTGAAACTGCCGTACTTATTTTTCTTGTTACAAAGGTTAATCCTCTTCTGGGACTTTCGTGATTAAATAAGATTCCATTGCATGCAAACATTTTATATGCTTCTCTATAATTATTAGTAATCCAATAAGAGTATAATTTTGAGGACCCGTAGGGTGACTTTGGAAAAAAAGGTGTTTTTTCTGACTGAGGTTCAGTTCCAGGTATACCACCAAATAACTCAGATGTTGATGCTTGATAAAATTTAGATTTTAATTTTAAATTTTTTATCGCATCCAATAATCTTAAAGTACCAACACCAGAGGCTTGAGCCGTATATTCTGGAACTTCAAATGATACACCCACGTGACTTTGTGCAGCTAGATTATATATTTCATCTGGTTTTGTTTTGTTTAATATTTGATAGAGATTACTGCTATCAGTAATATCTCCGTAATAAGTCTTAAAATTAGGGTTGGACAATAGATGATCAATTCTTTCAGTTGTAAATACAGAGGAACGTTTAAGTACTCCATGAACTTTATAGCCTTTTTTTAAAAGAAGCTCAGATAAATAAGATCCATCTTGTCCAGTTATCCCAGTTATTAAAGCATGTTTCATTTTTAAAATTCGTTCAGTTTATTCTTATATTTTTTATTTTGAAAAATCACGAACTAATTTACAAATAAAATCAATATCATTATTTTTAAGATTACTATGAATTGGTAAAGCAAGCCCTTCTCTAAACAACTTTTCGCTTACAGGCAAAGAAATCTTAGAAATTTTTGGAAATTCTTTTTTTATAGATGGTTGTTTATGCATAGGGTAAAAAAATGATCTAGTTTGAATTCCATTTCTTTCTAAATTTAATGCAATTTCCTTTTTTTTTTTTGACCTAAAGGCAAATCTAAATGGTGCAAAATTTGAATATTTTGGCTGATTAATTATTTCCACATTTTTACAATTTTTTAAGTTATTTTTGTATCTTTCAAACAATCTCACTTTATTACTAATTTTTTTTTTAAGATTTTTTAATTGAGCAAAACCAATTGCAGATTGCATATCAGTAATACGAAAGTTCATTCCAAACTCAGGATGAATAAATGTACCACTATTAGGCCTACCTTGATTTCGGATTAGTTTTAATTTTTTATAAGTACTTTTATTATTTGTTAAAATTGCGCCTCCTTCTCCCATTGCTATAGTTTTGTCGGCAAAAAAAGAAATAACCCCTGTGTCTCCAAAAGTTCCACAATGTTTTCCATTATATTTTACTCCAATTGCTTGAGCTGCATCTTCAATTAATTTTAATTTATTTTTTTTAGCAAAATTAATTATTGGATCCATATCACAACTTAAGCCATAAATATGGACAGGCATTAGTGCACTTGTTTTATTTGTAATTTTTTTTGCATAATTTTCAATTGTGGCCATATAATTCATTGGGTTTACATCTACAAATACTGGTTTTAAGCCTGCAAAGTAAACTGAAGAAGCTGACCCAAAAAAAGTAAAACTTGGAATTAAAACTTCTGATCCTTTAGGCAAATTCATAGATAACAACGCGACATACAAACCCAATGTCCCGTTAGATACTGGTAATACATAGTGGCTACCAGTTATATCTTTAATCTTTTCAATAAATTTTTTGGTGTATTTTCCTTCTGTAAACCATTTAGAGTGCATTACATCTTTAATATAATCGTATTCATCTTTTCCAGAGTCTATAAAAACTTGTGTTACTTTATAAGCCATAAAACCTCTTTACTTTTTTATAATACTCAAAGTCAAGATTCAATCCTATTTAATAAATTTCTTTTTAATTAAAAATTTTAATGAAGAATAATAAAAAAATATAATTCTATAGAATACAATTAAAAATGGATAGTTTTTTTTCATCAATATAATCTTATTATCTATACAAAAACATTTGTTATAACCTAGAGATTTATAAAGATTTAATGCTGGTAGATAAGTTTTATTGTTAATTGTTTGAATAAAAAAATATATCTTTTTTTTTTCACAGAAACCAATTAATTTTTTCATTAATTTTTTTCCTATGCCTTTATTACGATATTTTTTTTCAACTGCTATAAATAGTTCATTTGTTTTATATTTTGAGACATATAGCCCACATATTCCTAAGATTTCATTTTTTTTTTTAAAAAAAATGAAGGTAATTTTTATTTTTTCTATTATGCTTACGTCAACTTTTGCATCTTTACAAAAATCACTGCTTAAAACTTTATTAAGTATTTTATAATTTTTTCTATTTGGATTAAATTGGAGTATATTCATAGATTATTTTTTTGGTTTTAAAAAAAAAGCTCTTAAGATAGCTTTTATAACCATAATTATAACGTTAAATGGCTGTGTATAAAAAGGCGCAACCAACAAAGAAAATTTTATTGTAGTGGGCAAATGACTTGTTGATTTAACGTTATAAAGAGATTGAAATCTTTGTTTAAAGTTTAAATTTTTATAAATTGGATTTAATCCTGTATCACTATCATCAATGTAAACATAAAATGATGGATCTAAAATTACATTAACACCTTTTTTACCCATTCTAAATGTGAATTCGTCATCACCACCGTAATGAGGTAATATTTTATGATTATAATTACCCACTAAGTCAAAAATTTTTTTTGGGGCACACAGAAATCTTTGAGTCATAAAATCTACCATGATTGGCTTTAAATTTTTTAATTGTTTTTTTTTTTAAATTAACAAACATTGATTTATGTAAACAAATAAACCAATTTTTTACTATAACACCGGTTGAAACTGTTTTTCTATTATTAATACTCATGCATATTGGGGAAATAGCACTTTTAGGATTTTGTTCGATTTTTCTTTTCATACTGATTAGGGTATTTTTTGGTACTCGAATATCGTTATTAAAGAGTATTATTAAATCGTTGCTATTTGCATTTTTTTTCAACAAATCTAAACCAATATACATACCACTAGTCCAAAAAGTATTATCTGGAACCTTAATAATTTTAATACAATCAATTGGGAAATTCTTTAAAATTTCTTTTGTAATATTTGAATTCCCAGCCTCTATAATCCAAAAAATTATTTTATGATTTAGCTTTATTGCTTGTTGATAGATATCATTTATAGATTTAAAGGTTTTAATTTGTCTATTATATACAGCAGTTAAACAATGAATAGTCATATTGATTTATCAATTAAAATAAATTTCAAAAAATTTGCTTACGCTCTAATAATCTTTGTGCTTAATGAAAATTTTCCTCTACAATCAATTATAAATTTAGAATATTCTTCTATCATATCATAATTAAATTTTTTATGATCTGTCATTAGTATTACAATATCAAAAAAAGGTAAATTTTTTGGGCTTATGTTTATTTTATTATTACTTATATTTTTGTTATGAAACACAATTTTATTTATATGTGGATCCGCCCACCATATATTTTTGATGTCTTGTTTTAATAGTTTTTTTAGCAAACTAATTGATCCAGACTCTCTCATATCATCAATATTTTTTTTGTAAGCCATTCCTAAAATCAAAATTTTTGCTTTATTCTTTTTTATATTTCTTTTTTTTAATGATTTAAGTATTTTTGAATTAATAAAATTTGTTACTTTAGAATTTGTTTGTGAAGCAAGTTTAATAAAATTTGATGTAAAACCCACTTTTTTTGCCTTCCAATATAAATAATGGGGGTCAACTGGAATGCAATGTCCTCCGATCGCAGGCCCAGGATTGTATGCTCTAAATCCATATGGTTTTGTTTTGGCCAATCGAATAATTTCAAAAATATCTAGGCCCATTTTATCTGCAATAAATTTCATTTCATTAATAAATCCAATATTTACTGATCTATAAATATTTTCTAACAATTTAGAAAATTCAGCAGTTTCTAAGGATTTTGCTTTTACAACTTTTTGAAAAAATAAATTATAAAAAGTGGAAACTAATATGGAACAATTATAGGAAAATCCACCAACAACCTTTGGCACACTATGAATATTATTTTCATTTGAACCAGGATTAATTCTTTCTGAAGAAAATCCAATAAAAAAGTTATTCCCAATATCAAATCTTTTGCTCAAATTTTGAGCAAACTCCTCTCTTGTTGTTCCTGGGTAACTTGTGCTTTCAAGAATTAAAACTTGGTCTTCGCATAAAAATTTTTTTATCAAAGAAAAAGTTTTTTTAATATAAGATAGATCTGGTTGATTATTATTTCTAAGAGGTGTTGGTACACATATTAGTATTACATTACATTTTGAAATATTTTCAAAAGTACTAGATACCGCACTCTTTTTTGCTAAAATTTTAATATCTAAATTATTTATTCTTTCAATATAAGACTTTTTATTTTGGATCATCTTAATTTTTTTGGCGTTAGTATCAAACCCATAAATATTTACTCCTTTTTTTGCTAAAAGAATGGCTAGGGGTAGCCCAACATATCCAAGCCCGACTATGCCAACACTAATTTTTTTAGAATTAATTTTATTTCTTAAGTTTTTAAAATTCTTCATTTTAAAGTTTGATTATATTATTTGTTATTTTATTCAATAGTATTCTCAGGAAGTTGCAAAATCAGACCACTATCATTATACAAATAAATGATATTAACAACTATTATAAATTAATTATACCCTCTTATAATATTTAAGTATTTTTGTTTTTAAATAAATTTCAAATATGCTTATTGTTAAAAAAATATAAAAATATAAAAATTAATACTATCTGATGAAAAAAATTAAAAAAAAATTTAACGTAGCAATAATTGGATTAGGTGTTGGTGAAATGCATTTAAAAGGTTATTTGAAAAATCGCAGTACTAAAGTTCTTTATGCATCTGATAAAAATACTTCAAAATTAAAGATCTTAAAAAAAAAATATAAAAAAATAAATTTTATTCAAAATTCAAAAAAAATTTTTGAAGACCCAAATGTAGATATTGTCAGTATAGCAACTTACGATAATAGTCATTACGAATTAATTTTAAAAGCGATAGAAAGCAACAAACATATTTTTGTTGAAAAACCAATTTGTCAATTTTCTTGGCAATTAGATAAAATTGAAAAAAAACTTAAAGAAAAAAAGCTAATTTTATTTTCAAACTTAATTTTGAGAAAATCAAAACTATTTATCGATTTAAAAAAAAAGATATCATCTAATTTTTTTGGAAAGATTTTTCATATCGAGGCAGATTATAATTATGGAAGAGTACATAAAATAAAATCTAATGCTTGGAGATCGCAAATACCTTTTTACTCTGTAACACAAGGTGGAGGTGTACATATAATTGATTTAATTTTATGGTTAACTAATAAAAAACCTAAGACTGTTTTTACATATTCAAATAATATTGTTAGTAAAAATTTTAATTTTAAGTATCCCGATAATATTTTATCAATTTTTAAACTTGAAAATAATATTACAGTAAAAATAAGCGTAAAATTTGGCTCTGTAAATAAACATCATCATAATTTATCAATTTATGGTTCAAAAAGAACTTTTGAAAATCTTATAACAGGACCAATTTTTCATCATAACTCCTTACATTTTCCTGAAAAAATTAAAAAAAAATATAAAACATATAAAAAATTTGATTTAATTGAATCATTTATTCAGTGCATACAAAATAAAAAAGTATATAAATTTGATCAATTTAAAAACTCTTTAAATGTATGTTTTGCAGTAGACCAATCTTATAAATTAAAAAAAGAAATAAAATTATAATGAAAAATATTCCTTTTGGAAAACCTGTTATTGATAAAAATGTAGTTTCAAAGATAAAAAAAATATTAAACTCAGGAAAACTAGTTCATGGAGTTTATCAAAAAAACTTTGAAAAAATTTTTAGTAAGCTAAATAAAAGTCCATATGTTACTACAGTGACTAATTGTACTTCAGGAATGTTACTTTATTATATGTCGAAAAAATTAAAAAAAGGCGATGAAGTAATTGTTCCTGCAACGACTCATGTGGCCACAGCTCATGCAATAGAAGCTACCGGTGCGAAACCTATATTTGTTGATGTAAATATTGAGAATGGTTCAATCAATTTAGATGAGGCAAAAAAAAAAATTACTTCAAAAACTAAAGGACTGGTAATAGTCCATTATTTGGGATTTCCAGTAAATATTCCAAAACTATCATATTTTAAAAAAAAAGGGTTATTCATTGTTGAAGATTGTGCGTTAGCAATAGGATCCTCATACAAAAATATCAAAGTAGGTAATTTTGGAGAC